>Ga0256405_10000855_pt1 | contig 92202 bp, 67 predicted proteins | sample RumenRJG_02DNA_FD_189096 | JGI IMG/M metagenome (GOLD analysis project Ga0256405, IMG submission 189096) | Bovine rumen microbial communities from Lethbridge, Alberta, Canada - RJG_02 | ecosystem: Host-associated > Mammals > Digestive system > Stomach > Rumen | place: Canada: Alberta...
AAAATATCTAATTTATTATAATTTTGAAACGGTGCATTGTCAACGAACCCAAATGGGAACATTCTGTGAAAAACCACAATATCTTGTTATCTATTGTTTACTTATAAACAATTTATCAAGTTTGTCTGTTTCGAATTGCTATTTGAATTCCCTCTTATTATAATAACGATTTGAGTGCGTGTGTATCTTGTTGTGTAATTCACTGCCACAAGGGCATAGCTTATCGGTGGAAACGCGTAGGTCCCTTCCCCGATTGGTGAAACAAAATACATGATGTTTTATTTTAAGAAAGGTGACTTTATGTCCAATAATAATCTTTACAAAATGGGTATTGATATCGGTTCTACCACTGTAAAAGTAGCCGTATTAGACCCAGAGGATCGCCTGATTTTCTCAGACTATGAGAGACACTTCGCTAATATCCGTGAGACTCTTCATAGCTTAGTCGAGAAGGCTTTTCAGGTAACTGGAGAAATTGAAGTAGCACCAATTATCACAGGTTCTGGCGGATTGACCCTGGCGAAGCATCTGGGAATCTCCTTTACACAGGAGGTTATCGCAGTATCTACCGCCCTGGTTCATTATGCACCAGAGACAGATGTAGCCATCGAATTAGGTGGTGAGGATGCGAAGATTATCTACTTCGAAAACGGTAATGTAGAGCAGAGAATGAACGGTATCTGTGCTGGTGGTACAGGTTCCTTTATCGATCAGATGGCTTCTCTTCTTCAGACAGATGCCTCTGGATTGAATGAATATGCCAAGGATTATCAGGCTATATACACTATTGCTTCTCGTTGTGGTGTATTTGCAAAGACTGATATCCAGCCTTTAATTAATGAAGGTGCTACGAAGGAGGATCTAGCTGCATCTATTTTCCAGGCAGTTGTCAATCAGACCATTTCCGGCCTGGCACAGGGTAAGCCAATCCGCGGTCATGTTGCTTTCTTAGGTGGTCCACTCCACTTCTTAGATCAGCTTCGTGCACGCTTTATCGAGACCTTGGAGCTTGATGATGAGCACACCATCATTCCAGAGAATTCTCACCTCTTTGCAGCCATTGGATCTGCACTGAATTATAAGGAAGATGAGACCCAGTCCATGAGTCATCTCATGGACCAGTTATCTCACCCGATTCACATGGAGTTCGAAGTAGCACGATTAGAGCCGCTCTTCCAGAGTCCAGATGAATTTAAGAAATTCGAAGATCGTCACAATCAGGCTGTTGTGAAAAAAGCCAATCTGAAGGACTACCATGGTAAGGCTTATCTTGGTATTGATGCAGGTTCTACCACAACCAAGCTTGCCGTCATCGGTGAAGATGGAACCCTTCTTTATTCTTATTACTCAAGTAATAATGGAAGTCCATTGAAGACTGCTATCCACTCTCTTACTGAGATCTATGATCAGATGCCAGAGGATACACAGATTGTACATGCATGTTCTACTGGATATGGTGAGGCACTTTTAAAGTCCGCTCTAAAGCTTGAAGAAGGCGAAGTAGAAACTGTTGCCCACTACTATGCTGCAGCTTTCTTCGATCCTAAGGTAGACACCATTATGGATATCGGTGGTCAGGACATGAAGTTCATGCGTGTTAAGAATCGTACCATCGACTCTGTACAGCTGAATGAATCCTGCTCTAGTGGATGTGGTTCCTTTATTGAGACCTTCGCCCATTCTCTGAACTACTCTGTTCAGGACTTTGCTAAGGAAGCCCTCTTTGCAGAGCATCCAATAGATTTGGGTACACGTTGTACCGTATTTATGAACTCTAAGGTAAAGCAGGCCCAGAAGGAAGGCGCAACAGTTGCCGATATCTCCTCTGGTCTGGCCTACTCTGTTATTAAAAACGCACTATTCAAGGTAGTTAAGCTGGCTGACCCTAAGGAATTAGGCGATCACATGGTTGTACAGGGCGGAACCTTCTATAATAATGCCGTATTACGTGCATTTGAGAAGATCTCTGGCAAAAATGTAACCCGACCTGATATCGCCGGTCTGATGGGTGCATTCGGTGCAGCGTTGCTTGCTAAGGAACGCTATCAGGCAAATCCTCATACCACAATGCTTCCTATCGAAGAGATTAAGGAATTATCCTTCTCCACAGAATTATCCAGATGTCAGTTCTGTAATAACCACTGCCTTCTGACCCACAATAATTTCAGCGATGGTAGATCCTTCATCACTGGTAACCGTTGTGAGAGAGGTCTGGGAATGGAGAAGAATCCACAGCATATTCCGAACCTCTATGATTATAAGCTAAAGAGAATCTTCCAGGAGAAGCCACTGAAGCCTAGCGAAGCTACACGTGGTACGGTTGGTATCCCTAGAGTATTGAATCTCTATGAGAACTATCCATTCTGGGCTTCCTTCTTTAAGAAGTTAGGATTCCGTGTTGTGCTCTCTCCTATTTCTTCTCGTAAGATCTACGAATTAGGTATTGAGTCCATTCCATCTGAGTCCGAGTGCTATCCTGCGAAGCTTACACATGGACATGTACAGTGGTTAATTAATAAGAATGTGGACTTCATCTTCTACCCTTGTGTTCCATATGAGAGAGACGAATTCCCGGATGCAAATAACCATTACAACTGCCCAATTGTTACATCCTATGCGGAGAACATTAAGAATAATGTAGAAGCTATAACTTCTGGCCAGGTTCGCTTCCTGAATCCATTCGTTGCATTCACCACCGAAAAGATTCTGGCAGATCAGTTAGTAAAGGTCTTCGCTGAGGAGTTCTCAATCTCCGAATCCGAAGTAAGAGAAGCAGCTCACCTTGGCTGGGAGTCACAGAATACCTTCCGAGAAGATATTAAGAAAAAGGGTGAAGAAACCCTGAAATACTTAAAAGAGACCGGTCGTCATGGAATTGTATTGTGTGGTCGTCCATACCATGTCGATCCAGAAATCAATCACGGAATTCCAGATGCGATTAATTCCTACGGTATGGCTGTTCTCACCGAGGACTCCATCTCCCACTTAGGAGAGTTAGAGCGTCCTTTAATTGTTATGGATCAGTGGATGTATCACACCCGTATGTATGCAGCTGCAAACTATGCAAAAAAGACAGATTTTCTGGATGTTATCCAGCTGAATTCCTTCGGTTGTGGTGTAGATGCTGTTACAACAGACTGCGTAAAGGATATCCTGAATAATTCTGGTAAGATCTATACTTGCCTGAAGATTGATGAAGTGAATAATCTTGGTGCCGCAAAGATTCGTATCCGTTCCCTTTTAGCAGCTCTCCGTGTGAGAGATCAGGAACAGGGTGACCGCGATATTCAGACTTCTAACTTTAAGCGTACAGAATTCACAAAAGAGATGCGTAAGGATGGTTGGACCATTCTGGCTCCTCAGATGTCTCCAGTTCATTTTGAATTGATTCAGCCAGCTTTCCAGGCTGCAGGTTATAACTTAGTTGTACCTAAGATCCCTGCAAGAGACTGCATCGACGTTGGACTTCGTTATGTAAATAATGATGCATGCTACCCATCACTTATTGTCGTTGGTCAGTTAATGGCTGCTATTAAGAATGGTAATTACGACATGAATCGTACTGCCCTCTTCATCACACAGACAGGTGGCGGATGTCGAGCAAGTAACTACATCGGTTTCCTCCGTCGTGCCTTAGAGAAGGCTGGATATAAAAATGTCCCAGTAATCTCTCTATCCGCCCAGGGTCTAGAAAAGAATTCTGGATTTAAGATTACACCAAAACTCATTCAACATGCCCTTTACGCAATGGTATTTGGTGATATCTTCCTTCGTTGCGTACGTCGTGTTCGTCCCTATGAGGCAGTTCCTGGTTCCACTGATGAATTACATGAAAAGTGGAAGAAGCGTGTCATCGACTTTGTTACACAGGATAAGATGTTATCTCATCGTAAATATAAGGCAATGTGTAAGGAAATGATCCACGACTTCGATACTCTTCCTATCATCGAGGGCTTAGAAAAGCCAAGAGTTGGTATTGTAGGTGAGATCCTTGTAAAGTACCATCCAGTTGCGAATAATCACTTAGCTGATCAGTTAGAGGCAGAAGGTGCGGAAGCAGTTATTCCAGATCTGGTGGACTTCTTCCTCTATAGCTTCTATACTGCTCACTTTAAGGAAGATAACCTGGGTGCATCCCATAAATCCACCTTCCTGTGTGACCTTGTTATTCGCTTCTTCGAATGGTTACGTAAGGCTGCAAGACAGGCCTTTGATGCATCTAGTCGCTTCACAGCCCCTGCATACATTCAGGATACTGCAAAACTTGCAGAACCAATTGTATCTATGGGTAATATGACCGGTGAGGGTTGGTTCCTGACTGGAGAAATGATGGAATTAATGCATTCCGGCGCAAAGAATATCGTTTGTATCCAGCCATTTGGTTGCTTACCGAACCATATTGTTGGTAAGGGTGTTATTAAGAGAATTCGTGAATTACATCCAGATGCGAATATCGTAGCCATCGATTACGATCCAGGAGCATCTGAAGTAAATCAACTGAACCGTATTAAGATGATGCTTACAAATGCACAGCGTAATATGAAAAAAAATCAGGCACATAAAGATGCCAAAGCTGTGTAAATAATTAATTTTTGAATTAATTTCATATCACTTATCTATTATTAAGCCGTCACTTTTGTGGCGGCTTAATCTTTGTTAGCACTCTTTTATATAGAGTGCTAATTTTCTATTGACTTCCCATCCACCCAATCCTACAATAGATGAGTGAAGATTTTTCTGATCTATTACTATATATAAAAGGAGTGGTTATAAAATGACAGAGAAACACGGAAATCTATCCATTACAAGTGAAAATATCTTCCCAGTCATTAAAAAATGGCTGTATTCCGATCATGATATTTTCTTAAGAGAATTAGTCAGCAATGCATGTGACGCTATTACAAAGTTAAAGAAACTTAATGTAATGGGTGAGTGCACTCTTCCTGAAGGCTATCAGCCAAAGGTTCAGGTTGAAGTTGACCCAGATCATAAGGCACTGACCATTACCGATAACGGTATTGGTATGACTGCCGAGGAAGTAGATAAGTATATCAATCAGATTGCATTTTCTGGTGCTACTGATTTCTTAAATAAGTTCAAGGATAAGGGCGACAATGATCAGATCATCGGACACTTTGGTCTGGGCTTCTACTCTGCCTTCATGGTGGCAGATGAGGTCTATATCGACTCCCTCTCCTATCAACCAGATGCAAAGCCAGTTCATTGGGAATGTGACGGTGGTACCGACTATGATATGAAGGACGGAGACCGTACCGAATTCGGTACGAGCATTACCCTCTTTATCAATGAGGATTGCTTAGAATTCTGTAATGAATATCGTATTCGTGAATTACTGAATAAATATTGCTCCTTCATGCCAATTCCTATCTACCTCTCTAAGGCTAACAGCGAAGTGGAATATGAGGAAATCGATCCAAAAGATCAATTAGATACAGATACTGTAATTGAGACCGTTCATCATGAAGAGAAAACCCATGAGGACACTAAGGATGATGGAAGCAAGGAAGTCATCGTAGATGAGCCTGCTAAAGACATGCTGAAGATTGTTAAGCGTCCTGTTCCAGTGAATGATATCCATCCTCTATGGGCCAAGACTCCAAGTGAATGTACCGAGGAGGAATACAGGGACTTCTATCGTAAGGTATTTAATGACTATAAGGAGCCTCTTTTCTGGATCCATCTAAATATGGATTATCCATTTAATCTCAAGGGTATTCTCTACTTCCCTAAGATTAATACAGAATATGATTCTGTTGAGGGAACCATTAAGTTGTTTAACAATCAGGTATTCGTAGCAGATAATATCAAGGAAGTAATCCCAGAGTTTTTAATGCTCTTAAAGGGTGTCATCGATTGCCCAGACCTTCCTCTGAATGTATCTCGTTCTGCTCTTCAGAATGATGGATTTGTCAAGAAGATCTCTGACTATATCACTAAGAAGGTTGCAGAAAAGCTCTCTGGCCTGTGCAAGACAGATAAAGAGAACTACGAAAAGTATTGGGATGACATCAGCCCATTCATTAAATATGGTTGTCTGAAGGATGAAAAATTCTGTGACAAGATGAATGATTATATCCTCTTTAAGGACATCCACGACAAGTACATCACTCTTCCTGAGATCCTGAAGAAGGACGAAGAAAGTGGAGATGCATCCAAGGATACCGATACTGCTTCTGATACTACCGAGAATGGCGAGGATAAGGATACTCGTAAGCCAATCTACTATGTAACAGATGTGAAGCAGCAGAGCCAGTATATCAATCTCTTCAAAGAGCAGGATATGAACGCTCTGATTCTTGACCGTGTCATTGATAGCTCCTTCATCACACAGTTAGAGTCTAGAAATCCAAAATATAAGTTCCTAAGAATTGATTCTGACATTACAGATTCTCTCACTGAGGATGTAAATGAAGAGGATTTAAAGAATGATTTAGATGCTCTGACCAAGCAGTTCCAGACTTCTCTTTCTAACGATAAGTTAAAGATCAATGTTCAGAAATTAAAGAACAAGGATATAGCCGCTATTCTGAATGTCTCTGAAGAGTCTAGAAGAATGCAGGATATGATGAAGATGTATGGTATGGGTGGAATGGATCCAAATATGTTCCCACAGGATGAAACCTTAGTCCTGAATGTGGATCATGAGCTGGTTCAGTTTATTCTCAACCATCCAAGGAGCCACCACATCGATGACTTCTGTCACCAGCTCTATGACTTAGCTAAAATTGCTAATCAGCCTCTTGAGCCTGCAGAAATGACCGAATTCATTAAGCGTTCCAATAAGATTATGATGGAGCTGTCTAAATAATCCTGATTTAGCTGTCTAAGCAAAAAATAACCCCTGTGAAGATGCAATCCAAATGGATGATTCGCACCAGCACAGGGGTTATTTATTTGATTAAAAATTAAAGATCAATTCGTCCAGCATAGGTATCATTTGCAACATAATATGCTGCATTATCTTCTGGCTTAATATAAACACGAATTTCTTTTAACGTATTATTCTTATTTTCTTCCTTATATGCTTCCTTCGCACGAGTGATAATATCCTCTACCGCAAAGTCACGTCCCATAAACTGAAGAACTGCGGTTTCCTTAACCTCACTCTTTTTCTCAGCAACTTTAGCCGTGGCTTTTTCCTTTGTCTTCTTCACAGTGGTCTTTGCCTTAGCAGTGGTAGCCTTGGCTGCTGTTTTCGCCTTTTCTGTTGCAGCCTTTACCTTTGGCTTTGCCTTTTCCCCTGCTTCCTTTGCCTTAACAGTTGCGTCTAGTTTTACTTCCTTTGCCTTTGCAGAGACCTCTTCCTCTACTTTTTTCGTAGCCTCTTCAACCTTTGCAAGTTCCTTTTTCATGCCTGCTGCAAACTCTTCTCGTGTAGGCTTTTTCTTAGTTGCCATCATTTTCCTCCTTACCATATACAAAATCTGTATATCATTCCCTCATATCTCTATCAATTATAACTATTTCACAATTTACTTCCTACTGTATTTTTGTCAAATAATATACCTGTGCAGCGCATGTTTTTTCAACATTTTGACCGAAAAAAAAACTAAAAAAAGAGATGGACTAAGCCATCTCTTTCCTAGCACTTTTATTCTATGTGTAATTTAAGTACTCATGCAACACATCGAAAAAATCTCTTGTCTTCATACTGCTATCCTCTGGGATATCCATAGAATTCCACAGAGATTGATTCAATTCAGAATAGGCATTTTTATCCAAATTGGAAACGATTGTCTTCATGGATTCTGATTTACGCTTTTCAATGATGGCCTGTTTATTCTCGTTGGATAATTCTTCATTGTATTTGGACTTACACTTTACGAAATAATATTTTCCATCAGATCCCTTAATCATATCAGAGACCTTATCATTTTCTAGTGCAAAGGCCGCCTTTTCAACTTCCTTAGGGAAGTCTCCGCGCTTCATCTCAATTTCAAAGTCTCCCCCCTCATTATACTGGGACAAAACTTCGAATTCAGATCCTGCAGCTAGGCTATTTTTTACCTGCTCTGCAGTCTCCTTCTTACTAGTGACAATCATCTGTACATCCATTACACGAGACTCGTCTTCACTTACCTCGTCATCTACCTCGCTCATTAACTGAGAATAGACTTTTTCTCCAAGGGCAAGATGCTCATACATAGTGGCAATGTCATTTTCATCCACACCGAGATATTTACGCTCCGCCTTGCTTAATGACTTATAGTACTTATTTGCAGCCTGTTCTACTCGATTCTTCTCCTGATGCTCTAAGGTGATGTCCTGATCCTTCGCATATTGATTCAGGGCATACATACGAGAAAGCTGTGACATAACAGCTGCCTTTAGGCTGTTCTCCATATCCTTGGTGTCAAAGGATCCCTTAAATAAGTCTGTACCGCCTATCACACCATAGAGATTGCGATAGTTTAATAAATATACCTTGGCCTCATTCTTAGGACAGGTAAAGTCACCGATACGAAATACACCAAAAAAACCTGATCCAGAAGAAAAATATACTCTTCTGCCAGCAATCGAGCAGCCTGATAAAAGTAGTGTTGCACTTAACAGAAAGGCAAGGCTACCTGCTCTCTTCTTCCAATTTCTAATACTCATGTTATCCCTCAACTACCAGATAACGTCCATCCTCTAAAGAGAAAACCTCTGGGGAATCAACGATCTCCTCTTCAGACATACCGTCGATATCCATGGACTCTTCTAGATAATCCATTACATCATCAATCCCGTCACATACTACCGCGAAGCAATCCTCTAAGAAGATCTGTGCATCCTCAAAAGTCTCAGCAACTGGCTCTGGAAATAATTGATCCTGGTGATCCAAGAAGGTTTGTACTGCTAAATCGTCTAATTCATTTGTTGTCATTGTTTTTTCCTCCTTTATATTCATCTATAAAAGATAATCATCATAGAATGATTGTTATATATCATATGAGCTATGAAAGATACATAGATTTATATATTATTAACACAATCACTCCATGTCATATTATTATCAAAGAAATATAGATTAAATATAATATATACACACCAGAAATCAACAAAAATCTATAAGAATACTGGAACAGATTCATCCAAACGGAAGGAATAAAGGCATGCTTCATCCATCGTAAGGTGATATGCCTTCTCAAGGGCAAGGGCGTACCATTCCACTTGTCTCTTATAGCGACGAAGGAGATCCTCACCCTTCTCTATACGATCGGTTTTATAATCCACTAATACCACATGATCCTTTTCAATAAAGTATGCATCAATGGTTCCCTGAATTAAAATCAATTCTCTACCCTGAGCATCCACTTCTAGAAGCATTTTAGGGTCTTCTAAGGCTTCTTCTGGTACTCCTAGGACAAATGGTGCCTCACGGTATAACTCGCCCCGCATTGCCGCCTCATGCATTCTCGTGTAGAGTTCTGATTGGGTGAAGGTATAAATCTTATTTAGATTCAGTAGCTTGCCTTCTTCAAGTGTCATGCGTCCAGCTAGAAGCATTGCCTTCTTCGCATCTTCTAATTCTCTAAGGCTATAGGAACCATCCTTGGTAAAGTCCAGAAGCTCCATAAAGCGGTGCATCGCAGTACCTCTTAGGGCGCCTTGGGACACCTCAACCCCATCTACATAATCTGTCCAGGAGTCATATGAGGAATCCTTTCTTTCATCAAAAGAATTATCCTCCTCATTGATTGATTCAGAGTCGTTATTTTCTATGTTTCGACTCTCCTCTGCCCCCACTTTTAAGAATGGCATCTCTTCTGCTTCTTCACTAGCATCGGCTAATGCGTTTGCTTCCATGGCTTCATGCTTTAACTCAGAAACAGAATACTTGATTTTGTGCTTTTCTTCTGCCATGGGATACTGATATCCCAATCGCTCATCTATAACTTCTGTTAAGCGTGGATCCGCCTGTTTCAGTAATTGATTCAGATGCTCCTTTTTTTCATCCGTATGGCGCATCACTTCCGTAAGATTTCGCACCAATTGATCAGGCGTAATCTCTTTCACAATATAACGGCCCGGATAGGTAGAAAGGGCCATTAGAATCCACTCCAAATAACTCTTACCATGCATCTTTTCATAGAATGAGGCATTACGATTCTGGTCAATGGTGTGGTAGATATCCTTGGCTCCTGGGATACCTGTAACAATCAGCTTTTCCTTGGCTCTTGTAAGTGCTACATAAAGTACACGTAATTCCTCACCCTTAGACTCGGATTGAATAATGGTCGCCAATGCATCCTTATAGAGATACTTTCTCTTTCTCTTATAATCTCCATGGATATAATCCAATGCCATACCCTCTGTCGGATGGATTAGCATCTTGTCTGAGTAATCGTTACTATTAAAGCCTTTACCTGCTCCAGATAGAAAGACAACTGGGAATTCCAGTCCCTTACTCTTATGGATTGTCATGATGGATACCGCTGCTTCTTCTCCCTCACTTACCTCGGCACGGCCCATAGGAACATCGAATTTACGCATCTTACGAATATAGAGAATAAAAGAAAATACGCTATGACCATTACCAGATTCAAAGGTAACGGCAAGGTCAATCATCTTCTCAAGATTTGCTCTCCTCTGACGTCCACCAGGAAGGGCACTTACATAGTCCAGATAGCCAGTTCGATCTAAGATCTTTTGAATCAATTCATAGATTGGCAGGCGAACCGCATCTTCTCTCAGTTCCTGAAAGAGATCCCGAAAGCGAAGGAGGCTCTCCTCATTGGGATGTGACTCCATATATAACCAGACTGCCTGATAGAAGGCTGTCTCAGGATACTCATTTCTAATGTCAAGCAATGTATCATCTGATATCCCAAACATGGGTGAATGAAGGACTGCAGTCATAGGAATATCCTGCAGCGGATTATCAATCACATATAGAAAAGACAGAATCGTCTCTACCTCAGGAGAATCAAAGTATCCCGTATCCGTCATTACATGGCTAGGGATATTCTTCTGACTTAGGGCTTCTGTAATCTTATCAGCTAAAGTATCGATACTACGAAGAAGGATCACAATATCACCCGGGCGAATACTGCGGAGCTTACCCGACTCCTTATCCGTTACATGGCCCTCCCTAATAAGAGACACGATTCGGTCTGCAATAATATTGGCTTCAAATTCCTGGCTGCTTGTGATGTCATATTCACGGATTGGATACTGCTCCTTACTACCCATTAATACTTCTGGTTTAAAGAAGCTGTCATTTACTTCTGGATAGTTATTTGCGCCGAGATTCAATCTTGCAGGACCGTCATAATTAACGCCACCCATATCCTCTGCCATAATCCGATCAAAAATATCATTGGTAAAATCCAAGACATTTTTTCTGCTTCGGAAATTTCGAGTTAGATCAATCCGGACGTGGTCCTTGGATAAATCTCTATCATAGGACTTATACTTTCCAACAAAGATCTCAGGTCTCGCCTGGCGAAAGCGATAAATAGACTGCTTTACATCCCCTACCATGAAGTAGTTAAAGTGGCCTCTCTTCTCTCCCGAAATACTTGATAAAAGTAATTCCTGTACTTCATTAGAATCCTGATACTCGTCAATCATGATCTCCTGAAACTGCTCTTGGAATTCAAGTGCAATGGGCTTCGGCTGACCCTCTTCATCCACAAGGACTTCTAAGGCATAGTGCTCGATATCAGAGAAATCTAGAATATTCTTCTCCTTTTTATTCTCCTGTAAGGCCAAGGAGAACTCCTTGGTAAGAGACACCAGTTTCTGTGCCCTAGGACGGATCTCTTGAAATACGGATAAAAGCTCTGATAAAGCATTTGGAGAAAGCTTTTCCTGCATATCTGAAATGATTTTTTTGTAATCCCTACGGACATCCATTAATTCCTTCTTCACATCTTCATCAAAGGTTCCCTTCTTTAAGGTTACCATCCTAGGGAACTTCACATCAGATAAAGCTTGTAAAAAGCTTGGTAGATCATTGGCCTGCTTCAGAGGTAGTACCAGAGCCTTATCCTCCTCTGCCGTTTGATTATAAGGGGCATATTCTTCACCGCTTTCTTCTACCAGTAACTGGAAGTCATTCACGACCTGCTCAAAGTGCTCCACATCTCCCTGAAGCATGGTAAAGTACTTGGTCATCCAAGGTTCCTTCACAATCTCATCCACAGACTCCGACTCATAAGGCATGAGTACTTGATCCAGATATTTCTCAGGCCATGGAAAAGAAAGGGAATTAAAGTAAAGCTTCTTCACCAATTCCATAACTTCATTATCTGTATTCTTACTTCCATAGAGACGAACCAGCTCTAGGAACTCTTCATCACCTTCATAATGCTTAGAAAAAACCTCTTCGAGGGTATCACTAATAAGGAGATCGATTTCCGTCTTATCAGCAACACGAAAGGCAGGATCTAATCCGATTTCATCAAAATGATTTCGGATGATATACATGCAGAAACTATCAATGGTTGTAATCTGGGCATGATGAATCAAGGTCTTCTGGCGAAGGAGTCTCTCATTCCCAGGGTCCTTCATGGATTCCGCCTCAATAGCCAATCGAATTCTCTGCTTCATCTCTCGAGCCGCTGCATTGGTAAAGGTAACTACCAATAGGCGGTCCACATCAATCCCCGCCTTGGGATCTAAGATTTTTTGGATAATACGCTCAACTAATACTGCCGTCTTACCAGAACCTGCAGCAGCGGAAACCAAGAGATCCTTACCGGATGTCTCAATAACCCGTAGCTGTTCCTCTGTCCATTTTGTATCAGACATCCTCTTCTCCCTTCCATGTCACATATGGATCTACATCTCTGTAATCGTATCCTTCTAGAGATGGATCAAAGCCGCAGATTGCATGATAGGAGCAATAAGCACATCCATTGGCATCCTTCATGCGGTATGGCATTGCCTGAATATTACCCTTACGAATCTCCTCGCCCTCGGTCTGGATAAGTTCTCTTACCTCTCCAAGAATCTCACGGAATCGCTTCTCTGAGATACGACTGGACTTGGATGGATATACTGGAGATGTCAGGGAGTTCTTACCGCCTGGATGCTCATCTAGAGCATATAACACCGTCTCATCCTCATTGATTAAGCCATCTCGTCCAACTGCCTTTAAAACCTCTTCTCGGATCTCAGCCTCGGTCATATCTCCTTTTTTTTCATCAACTGTTTGGTCCTTCACATGATAGAGATAGACCGCCGCTGGTACCGTCTCTTTGCCACGGCTTCTCTCCTGTCCCTCAAGGGCAGCATCCATATATACCAGGATCTGAATCTGTAAACCAGCCTTCACCCGGGCAGGATCAAGGGTCTGACTGCCAGACTTATAATCAATAATCTTCACATAGACCTTATCATCTGTCTCCATGGTATCGATTCGATCAATCTGTCCAGAAAAGTGCATCAGATCTCCATTGGATAGTTCATAGTTCAATGCATCCAAGGAGCCAATCTCAGACAGCTTTACCTCAAAGGCCTGAGGTAAAAAGCGTCCTCTCTGAACCTGATTTCGAAGAAGCTGAATGGATCTCTTCAAGGTAGATTGCATCTCTCTTAGTGTGTAGGCAGAACGAGGATCCATGAATAGTTCCTGCTTCCACATCTTCTCATAGGACAAAGCTATACAAGACTTGAGAATCTCATCAGAGATCTGGTCCGTAACAGTAGAAAAGTCATAGGCCTGATATTTTGGATCATTCATTAGGGTATCTGAATATTTCTTCAATACATCATGATAGAGATTACCAACATCCATTTGATCCAGCTCATGCTCCTGACGCTCTCCCAAATGTAGACCATATTGAAGGAAATAGGCATATGCACAGGATGCGTATTTTTCTAATTTGGTAACAGAACCCTGAAGATTGCTACGTGACAACTTCTCTCCAGATGCCAGTGCCAGCTGTTCTGGTTCATGGACATAGAAAACAGAGGACAGGATCTCCTTTAAGCGCTCTCTATCATTCTTCTGATACCACAAAAGAAGGCCTGATAGAACCAGACTATCCCCTTGGTTTTCATTTTCCATAAAGTCTCTTAGAAGGAGAATCAGTAACTCATCTAAGGCAGCAGGATGATAGGCCAGTTCCAACAGGTCCATGGCATCCATCCTATGAATGCGACAATCTGGAAAATACTGCATCATCTCCTGCATGAGATAGGAGGGCTTAGCCTCCTTACCGTCAAAACCCCGCTGTGTGGTAGAGATATACAGTCCCATAGTAGGCTTGGTGAGAATCATATAGAGATAAAAGCGCTGCTCAAAGGAACGCTCCCGTGTGGTCTCAGACAGACGGAATCCGTCCTGGCGAAGCATATTACGCTCAAGATCCGACAGGATTCCTCCGCGGCCATCATTCTTAGGAAGCTGTCCATCATTGGCTCCTAACAAAAAGAGCACCTTAATCTCATGGAATCGGGTTCTCTGGATATCGCCTAGCACAACCCGATCATTACTTGGAGGGATCAATCCCACCTTAAAGGTCTCAAAGCCAGCATTTAAAATCTCCACAAATTCCTCTGTGCTTAGACGGTCTAAGGATAGGATATCTGCCATCTTATGAAGGAGGCTTATGAGCATACCGAAAACCTGACGATCCTCTCTGGCTTGTGAATAGTTCCCCTCTTCCTCTTCTCTTAGGGCAGACTTCTCAAGGAAATTACGGACATCTAAGGCATCCAGAACATGTACCAGTGCCTTAGCCATCTCCTCCACATCCCCATCGGCATCTTGGATGCCCTGACGGAATGGTTCTAGATAGGACATAATCCGCTGTCTGATCTCATTAATGTCTAATAATTCCTCTGCTGTAAATCCCTTCGGAAGGTAAGGAAAGTCCTTCTGATAGGAGCTATATCCCTTGACTCCAACCGCCATCACATAATTATCAAAGCGGTCAATCTCCTCTACAGATACCATAGGGATGCCAGATCGAAGCATATGAAATACAGACCAATAGGAAAAATCACTGGCTAATACTTCGAATAGTCCCCGCACCAGTTCAATCAAAGGATGACCCTCCACCGTGGTCTTACCATCTACAAATAAAGGGATATCATTCTTCTGAAATACATTGGGCGCCAGGTGAGCATAGGCTTCTAGGTCTGGGCATACCAATCCAAAGTCCCGATAGTGAAAGCCCTTGGTACGACATAGATCCTTAATCTTTGACGCCACGTAAGCGAGTTCTCGGCGAGGATCTGAGAATTCAAGTAGTTCAATTACATCCTGGGACTGGCCCTGATAAGGTGCTTTTATGCCCTTAGCCATGCACTGCTCTAGGTGGAGCATCCTGCCACCTTTTATAAAACGAGGGCTATCTGTCCCGTCTAAATAAAGAGGACTGGCAATGGGCGTATTGGTGTCCTCTGCAATACGAATCAGGTCTCGAATCTTCTTCTTACTCATAGAGAAGAGTTCCTCTTCCTTAATCTCTCCTAGATAGTCTACGCCAGGATCAATCGTCACCGTCACATAGACATCCTTGGATATGGAAAAGATACGATAGAGGAGCTTCTTCTGAATCGGAGTAAAGCCAGTGAATTCATCAAAGGAAAAAACGGCATCCTTACAGACGGCACTCTCCCCAATTACATCCGTTAAGAGATCTAGGATCTCCTCCCTTGTGATATAGCGATCCTCTAGGAAGGCATTAAAGCCATCATACATGGTACGAATATCCTGCATTTTCTTACGAAAACTCTCAGGAAATCCATCCAATTCTCCCATCTCTGTCAGGGTCTCTGAGGAGATATCATACTGCTGAAACTCAGAGATCAGAGACTTCATCTCAGAGATATATCCAGGCTTCTTCATCTGCCTAGATAAAACCGTTAAGTCCTTAGCCTTCTCCTCTGCCACGCGGCGAAGCACCAGGCTCTTCCCCACCTCTTCAAGGGTGTCTCCCTTTTTCGTTCCAAGTTCGCTAAATACCCGGTAGGCCAGTCGATCAAATGATAGTACCTCAATGTTACGAATCACATGATCTGGGTGGAGTTCTACCAATTCTCTCTGGGTCTGCAGCGTAAACTGCTCTGGAACAATAATCAAAAATGTCCGGTCAGGCGTATGTTCTGCCTGCCGGATCAATTCCTGATACATCCCATACGTCTTTCCACTACCGGAATTGCCTAAAATAAGATGTAATGCCATATAATGTAAAGTCCCCCTAACAACTACTTAGTTCTCTTCTTCCATCTGGGTCAGTTTCTTCGCCTGATCCGCAGCCATAAGTGCATCTAAGATCTCCTGAATGTCACCATTCATGATCTTATCCAAAGAGTACAGTGTGAGATTGATACGATGGTCTGTCATACGTCCCTGTGGGAAGTTATAGGTACGGATCTTCTCAGAACGATCACCTGTACCAATCTGAGACAGACGGGCATCAGATGCCTCCTGCTGACGCTTCTGCAGCTCCAAATCATAGAGCTTGGTACGCAGTAATGCGAAAGCCTTCTCCTTATTCTGTAGCTGAGACTTCTCTGTCTGGCTATAGATAACAATACCCGTTGGATAATGGGTCAGACGTACCGCAGAGTCTGTGGTATTGACACACTGACCACCGTTACCAGAAGCACGCATGACATCAATACGATAATCCTTCTCATTGATCTCGATATCGAAGTCCTCTGCCTCAGGCATAACCGCTACGGTACAAGTAGAGGTATGGATACGTCCACCAGACTCTGTCTCAGGCACACGCTGTACACGATGAACTCCAGACTCATACTTCAGTACAGAGTAAGCGCCCTGACCAGTAACCATGAAATTTACCTTCTTCATGCCACCGATACCAGTCTCTTCGCACTCTAGCATCTCAGTCTTCCAGCCTCTGCCCTCGATATACTTTGTGTACATGCGATAGATCTCAGCTGCGAATAGAGCCGCCTCATCACCACCTGCACCACTACGAATCTCCATGATGACATTCTTATCATCATTCGGATCCTTCGGCAGGAGAAGCACCTTCAGCTTCTTCTCTAATTTTTCCTTATCCGCCTTCGCCTGATTCAGATCCTCCTTAATCATGTCACGCATGTCCTCGTCCTTCTCCTCGGACAGCATCTCAAGAGAATCCTCAATGGTCTGATTGGCATCCTTATATGCCTTATATGCTTCTACAATTGGAGAGATCTCCGCCTGCTCCTTCATAAGCTTCTGGAGACGCTTAGAGTCATTGGCCACCTCTGGCTCACCCATCAGTGTCAGGATCTCCTCAGAACGCATAATCAAATCTTCTAATCGCTCAAACATTACTTATACTCTCTTCCTACCAACTACCACACGATCACAACCACCTAAGTCCTTGATCGTCTCTATATCTACAAAACCCGCTTCCGTCATCAATTGGCTCACTCCAGCCGACTGGTCATAGCCAATCTCAAGCAGAAGCATGCCATTCTCCCGAAGTCTCTCATACGCCTGTGGAATCAGGCGTCTATAGAAGTCATATCCATCCTGGCCACCATCAAGGGCAAGGAGTGGATCATGGTCTCTTACCTCTGGCATCAGACCAGGGATAACAGTCGATGGTATGTATGGTGGATTCGATACAATCACATCATAGCATTCATCCTGTCCCATTAATAGGTCACCTTGGATAAATGTAACCCGATCTGATAATCCCAGCGCTTCCCCATTCTTTTTGGCAACCGTTAGTGCACGATCTGAAAGATCGATGGCCTGTGCTGTTATATGAGGGAAACGGTCTATATTTCTCTTAAGAAGAGACAAGAGAATACAGCCTGATCCAGTACAGACATCCACAATGGAAATGTCATCTCTTAGGTACTTCTCAGCCTCTATCACCAGAGTCTCTGTATCCTGTCTAGGGATCAAAACGTCCTCATTCACATAGAACTCATATCCCATGAAGTCCTGACTGCCTGTAATATGCTGTAGTGGCACTCTCTCGCCACGGGACTTAATATGCTGCCGATAGGTCAGAGCCAGCTCCTCTGTGGCTTCCTCATTCGCATGAAGGATATAGTCCTGCAGGCGAAGCTTGGCAGCATCTGTTAGAAGGACTCTAGCATCATATTCTGGATCTGGAACCTCATGCTCTCGTAGGGCGTGGATCCCCTCCATTAATAACTCTCTATATTTCAATGATGGACCTCATTTCCCATGGCAAAGTCACTCTGGTGCTCCTCTTGGAACTTCTTCCAGTCGAAGACTGCCTCTACAGATGCGATTCCCACCTCAATCATAGAGTCATCTGGCTCCTGTGTAGTGAGCTTCTGCAGGGCAAGGCCTGGCTTACTTAAGAGATTCACCAGGGCATTCTCTGACCTACCAGCCAATCGAATAAACTCATAGGAGATTCCGGCAACGACCGGGATCAATGCAAAGCGAAGGAGAATCTGAATCAGTGGATTCTCTGAACGAATGAACATAAATACGAAGATACTAATGATCATTACGATAAATATAAAGCTGGTACCACAACGCTTATGGAGACGGGTGCTCTTCTTCACATTCTCCACAGTAAGTGGCATGCCATTTTCAATGCAGTTAATGCACTTATGCTCTGCCCCATGGTACATATAAACTCTTCGGATATCCTCTAGCTTAGAGATTAAAACAATATAGGCTAAGAAGATGACTACACGAAGGATTCCTTCGAATGCAATCACCACTTCCTTATTAGAAACCAGTCTCTGAAAGAGTTTTGAAAGACCATAAGGAAGCATGAAAAAAATCGCCAGGGCCAAAATCAGTGAGAAGAAAAAACTTCCCCACAATTCCTTATCCTCAGCCTTCTTAATCTCTTCTGCTGTCATATGACTTCTTTTTTCCTTAGTCTCCTCATCATCCTCAATAAAACTTGCTGAGGTCATCAGGGCACGAATGCCAGTAGCCAAGGAGTAGATGAAGGAGATCACGCCACGGATGATTGGAACCTTCAGCCACTTAGAAGAGCCAAAATTATCCCGTTTCTTCTCTACATGAATCGAGTGATCCGATAGACGAACTGCCACAGCATATTCGTCCTTAGAACGCATCATAACCCCTTCCATTACGGCCTGACCACCAATGCCAGAAAATACCTTACCTGCCATGCTTCTCTCCCTTTATTCCCTAATCCTGCTTGGGATGCAATAGATGCTCTCCCAAAGCTTACATTCTAATAATGAAAAAGGGGTTGAGAAAAACTTCTCAACCCCGATCGACCAGAATTTACGATTATTTTGTTTCGAAACCGTACTTTTTGTTGAACTGCTCGATACGTCCGCGAGCCTTGTTAGCCTTCTGCTGTCCAGTATAGAATGGATGGCACTTAGAGCAAACTTCGACGTGGATGTTCTCCTTGGTAGAACCGGTAGTAAATGTGTTGCCACAGTTACATGTAACGGTTGCCTGATAGTAATCCGGATGGATTCCCTGACGCATGACTTTCACCTCTCAAATCAAAAAATAAATTCATACTACGTGCTGTACATCCCGAAACAGCTTTTTAATTATAGCATCGAAAGGGGATTCGTTCAATACCTTTTTCAGATAATTTCAGATTTTTATGATTCTTTTACAGCATGTGCTTACGGAGAATCAGACGAACCAAGTCTCCATTATTTCTAGTATGGGTAAGCATATTTAAAATCTGCTCTGTTGCATCGTCCTTACGCATGCTATTTAAGCCGCGACGAACGATCTCCATGGCATCCTTCTCTTCATTGGACAGAAGAAGGTCATCTCTTCTGGTAGAGGACTGGGTGAGATCAATGGCTGGGAAGATTCTCTTCTCAGACATCTTACGATCCAGGATCAGTTCCATATTGCCTGTCCCCTTGAACTCCTCATATACCACATCATCCATTTTCGAACCTGTGTTAACAAGTGCCGTTGCAAGAATGGTAAGGGATCCGCCACCTCTCATATTACGAGCTGCACCAAAGAAACGCTTGGGCATATGCAGTGCTGCAGGATCCAAACCACCAGACAGGGTTCTACCAGATGGTGGTACGGTTAAGTTATAGGCACGTGCCAGACGAGTAATGGAATCTAAGAGGATCATAACATCCTTTCCCCGCTCTACTAGTCTCTTGGCACGCTCAATAGTCATCTCAGATACTCTCTTATGATGCTCAGGCAACTCATCGAAGGTAGAATAGATAACTTCTACATTATCTCCTTCAATGGACTCCTTCATATCTGTAACTTCCTCAGGACGCTCATCGATTAAGAGAACGATGATGTGCATATTAGGTTGTGAACTCTTCACAGACTTCGCAACTTCCTTTAAGAGAGTTGTCTTACCTGCCTTCGGCTGAGATACAATCATACCTCTCTGTCCCTTACCAATTGGGGAGAAGAGATCCACAATACGCATAGCTGGAGAAGCACCTGGGTACTCCAAGCGAATACGCTCATCTGGGAAGATTGGAATCAAATCCTCGAAGTTCTTACGCTTAGATGCCACATCAGGATTCTCACCATTCATGGACTCTACAAAAAGTAATGCGCCGAACTTGTCATTGGGATTATTCTTACGTGTCTTACCAGAGATGATATCGCCTGTCTTCATATTGAAGCGACGAATCTGGGATGGAGATACATAGACATCATTATCACCAGGCATGTAGTTATCACTACGGATGAAGCCATATCCTTCCGCTAAGACCTCAAGGATACCTGTTACCAGGTGTGCATCCTTATACTGGGAGATTTCTTCCTGGGCCTTCTCATCCTTCATGGCCTGCTTCTCTGCACGTCTCTTATTCTCATCGACCTCAATTGGAGCCTGGGACACATGATGTGCCTTAGGAATCTGTTTTTCTTCCTTGTCTCCTCTACTCTCAACCTTCTTATGGGATCTACCCTGTGGCTTTTCCTTGGCATCTGGTCTAGAAACAGTCTTGGATTCAGCCTTGGTAGCTGTCTTAGATTCAACCCTAGCATCTGACTTAGAAGCTGGCTTCTTTTCTGCCTTCCCATCTGATTTAGAAGCCACCTTAGACTCAGCCTTAGACTCTGCCTTAGATTCTGCCTTCGCTACAGGCTTCTCTTCAGACTTTGCTTCTTCTTTCTTCCTAGGAGTCTTCTTCTCTTCTGTCTTGGTGCTCTTCTTAGGTGCCTTCTTCTCTTCTGACTTGGCGCTCTTCTTAGGCGCCTTCTTCTCTTCTGTCTTGGTGCTCTTCTTAGGTGCCTTCTTCTCTTCTGCCTTGGCTGCCTTTTCTTCTTCGGCATCCTTTTCTAGCATGACTTCAATTAGTTCATCCTTTTTCATGCGAGATGTCTTCTTAATGCCTCTACTCTTTGCTAGTTCTCTTAGAACTACAGCAGATAGAGTCTCATATCGTTCTCTCATATCCTGATTCATACAATCATCCTCTATTCTAAAAATAAAATTGAAAATCCCTTTTTGATCTATCGATAATAAGAATAAACAAAAACAGATTAAAAAATCGAAATCATGGGTATACAATGTCTGAAACGACGGAATATGCTTATGTCTTAGATTTCTTGAATATATTCAGTATAAACAAAAATCCCTCTTTTGAAAAGAGGGATTTCATTTGATCTGATGTCATCTTTCAGATCTTTCATAGATTTTTTCAACGATTACAGCCTTTTTTCCAAAGTCTCTGCATTGGTTGCATAGAGAAGGGCTGTCTCCTTTGTAATAATACCTCTCTGGTAATAGTTTAAGAGGCAGGCATCCATGGTCATCATGGTATCCTTATCCGATGCAATTACAGAGTCGATCTGGAAGACCTTATCGCTTCGAATCATATTACGAATGGCAGGATTCACCATCATAATCTCAAAGGCAGGCATCACACCACCCTCCACAGTTGGCACCAATTGCTGTGAGATTACAGCAGTTAAAACCATAGATAACTGCAGGGAGATCTGTCTCTGCTGATCCGGAGGAAAGACATCGATAATTCGGTTAATGGTATTGGCCGCACCTACAGTATGTAGAGTGGAGAATAAAAGATGGCCTGTTTCTGCTGCAGTCATTGCAACTGCAATGGTCTCATAGTCTCGCATCTCTCCTAGGAGGATTACATCTGGGCTCTGTCTAAGGGTTGACCTTAAGCCTGTGAGATAGTTCTCTGTATCGGAGTGGATCTCTCTTTGACTGATAACACTTCGATTGGCATGGTGCAGATACTCAATTGGATCCTCTAGGGTGACGATATTGCAGGCTCTTGTCTGATTGATATTATCAATGATGCAGGCCAGAGTGGAGGACTTACCGGATCCTGCAGGACCTGTGACCAGAACCAGTCCCTTATGGAGATTCCCCAGTTCAATGACAGCATCTGGGATGTGATAAGTCTCCTTATCCGGCAGCTTAAAAGTAATCACTCGAATAACAGCTGCGTAGGTACCTCTCTGCTTATAGGCATTCATACGGAAGCGACAGCGCTTAGGCAGGGAGAAGGAGAAGTCATCATCTCCTGTTCGATCCAGCACATCCATAGGACGTGCCACTGGAGCCTCTTCAGAGCCACCTCCAGTCATTCCATAGATCTCCTGAATGATCTGCCTAGTCATCTTCGGTGTCAAAGGGCCACTCTCTGGCTGATAAGGGATTACCTCCCCATGGACACGGAAGTTTACAGCATGTCCGGCAACGATAAATATGTCAGTGCAATTCTGTTCGATTGCTGCTACGAGTATCTCATTTGCTGTATACATAAAAAGTCCCCATTTCCTAAAAATAAACCAAGTCCATCCATTCCATCACAGCCCCTGTAGGGTCTCATCGTCTGTATCAGGAGAGGAATCCACTAATACATAGGATGTAATCTCATATTGACTCGTCTCCTCATTCAAGGAAAGTGTCACATGTAAATAGGAGTTCTCCTTCACCATAAAGTCCTTGGTCTCTTCCTTCACTCCGCTATTTACATCCTTATTTTTCATCTCATGAATCCATTCCTCAGCCTGATTCTCCGCCTGATTCAAAGCTTCCTTCGAATTCACTTCATCTCTTTCATTATACATATTCCCTCTGGATGTCAGAAGGGATAATACAGATAAAGTAATGACACATAAAATGATGTAGATAAGAAGTAGAAGTGGCAATCCTATAGGATAGAGTCCCAGGGGACGATTCCTCTTTTCTCTTGAAAAATTCATAGCTTACCCTCCCCCATCTCATGAAGGATCTCTCTTTTGATCAAAGCACTGGATCCCGTTGGATCCTTTGGAGCATTGCTTAGAGAGCAGTTCAGTTTCCCCCGAAAGAGACTTCCATCCATCTCATACTGAAGGGTGATGATATAGCGCTTCTCTTTCTGATTCGACTTTGCCTTCGCTCCAGTCTCCGTGGTGTATAGCACGAGCTTTTTCTTCGTTTTATCCTTTACTGCCTTTACAGCATAGGCCTTCTTAAGATTCGTAAGCAGATCTTCTTCCGAGGTGCTTCCTCGAATGATAGAGGTGACATTTTCTGTGCTGATACTGGCTCCATGCATCTCTTCTGCCTGGATACGATCCCTCTTTGATAGGACAAATCCGCGAACCAAAACCGTGCTAGATAGAATCAGGATACTAATGGCAAAAACAGTCTCAAGTAAAAAGAGCCATGCATGACGATTCCCGCTCTGAAGGTTCTTCTCCTCTATCTTCTTTTCATTACTCATGAGCAGTCACCCCGCTTTGCACCTTCACATATATGCTTTGTTTCCCGTCCTTACTTGTAACAGTGCATTGTATCAGGTGGTCTGAAATCTTTTTTAGTTCTAAGGATTTTGCCTCACAGATGCTAGAACCAGCGTCCAAGGAGAAGGTATTTTCCGGCTTGGTATATATTTCTCTAAGAGTCCCATGATAGGTATAGAGTATGGTAACATACTCTCCAGACTCTGCGCTGTCACTAAGGTAGAGAGCATCCCCGTCTCCTAGGCTCTGAATGGAGACGGATCCTCTGGCATCATTATGAGAGATCTTCTTAGCAATGTAGTCCGTGATGGTCTCTCTGGCAAAATTCTTCTTTTGTGAGGCAGCATTTTTCTGATAAGAAATAGCCCCATACAAAGTCATAGCAAACATAGCCACTGCCAAGAGAATAAAAAGCACCACTGGAAAAGCGAATTGATAGGAGGGCTTACGAATGGTCTTATTCTGCATCACTTCTCCCCCTTCTCAATAATAGTGACATAGGGACGGATATTCTCTCCCCGAATCACATACTTCACATGAAAAACATCCTTATCATAGGTAAGGCCATAATTCTCTTCAAGTGCCTTAAGATCCTTAGGATAATAGCCCTCTCTGGCATAATAGGCGGTGAGATCCTGCTCCACAGCCTTCTGCAGAGTCTCTCTGGCTCTGGCCTGATTCCTGGTGGATAAAACCACAAAGGCCAGGGCGAAATAGACAATCACAGCCAGATAGAGACTGATTCGAAGGAGAAAGAAAAACCGTTGTCTCTTCTCTTCTTTTCTATAGTTTAATTCCCGTGTATTCCTTCTCATGGGATCCTCCAATCAAATTCTTACAAGGTACTCATTATGGATAAGAGTGGCAGCATAACAGATAGCAGAATGAGGCCTGCCACAAGGGATAGTACAGCGATCAGCACTGGCTCTACCCGGCCAACTCTACGACCAGCAGAGATATCCACACGATTCTGATAATCATCTGCAATCTCCTGCATCACAATGTCTAATTTGGCTGTACGCTCTGCAATCTCAATTCGTCTAAGCTCACGGCTGGTAAAGATTCCAGTGCTACGAACAGCCTCCGAAAAGGACTGGCCCTGGTTGATGCAGTCCTGCATAGCAGTTAGCTTCTCTGATAATTGCTTCTCTCTGATCACCTTCTTAGCCATTCCGATGCCATCCTCTGTTGTAAGTCCAGCAGAATAGGTCAGGCTCATAATGCCTGAGAAGCGGCAAAGTGCAATCTGATAGCGGTCCTCTGGGCGACTCCAAAATAGATTCTCCCCCATGTCTCCCTGCTTCTCAGAGCGATAGAGACTAAGTAGGACAAAGATCAGGGTACATACCACAGCACCAATTACAATGGGAAGTCCCATTCCGGACAGCCATGTACCAAACTGATATAGTCCCTCCTGTAGGCCGGACATCTCTACTCCTAGGGCTGCATAGGCCGTTTTAAAGACAGGCATGACAAAGATCATAATCAATGCGATAAGAACAATCATGATGCCAGAGATTAGTATCGGATACAGTACTGCATTTCGAACGCTTCGCTTCAAGGCATCCTGTCTCTCATATTCGGTATTTAAGCTACTTAAAACCTGATCGAGATGACCTGTGGACTCTCCCATCTCCACCATGGATACCATACGGTCTGGAAATACCCCCGTATCTCTCATAGCTACACTTAGGTCTCCCTGGGACTGAAGGGATGCAATCATCTGGTCTAAGAGTTTCTTCTCTGCATCGCTATTGGAATCCTCACGCATTAGTTCCAAGCCATCCTCGGGCACCATTCCAGCTTCTAGAATCTGTGCCATCTGCTCTGCGAAATCAGACAGGTATAAGTCTGGCAGTGCCTTTTCTTCTACTTTTCTTTCTTCCATATTATCCTGGCTTCCCATACTCTCTCCTTTAATATGAATCATCACCCTTTTTAACTAATAATTATAGTCCAGAGTATAATGACTACCATCTCCAATGTACTTTTTCACGCTGGAAGACTTATTATTAGCACCCAGTGTTGGATCCACACGGGTCCAGTCTCCTGTGAACTCGATTGCATTATCAATCCAGCCTGTCTCCTCTGTCCATACAGATACCCAGGCATGATAAACATCATCAGAATACCCCACTTCAAGTTTTGTCGGAATCCCTTGAGAACGAAGCATGGCTGTGGTTAGACTGGCATAGTCTAAACAGATTCCCTTTTTTACCGACATTGTTGTGTCTGGATTGGGGAGATAATTCACAGGGATATTCTTCGCAAAGTCCTCATCATAGGAGATATTCTGAATAACGAATTGATATACATTTCCAATATAGTTTAAGTCATCGGTGGAATTCCTAGAGATCTCCCGTCCCTTCAAAACACAGTCTGAGTCAGGACTATAATCACAATACTGATTGGGATAGAGGTAAGGCGCAAACTCGTCCTTCAACTGAACTGTGAAGCTTTCAGATAAGCCAATGGCATACTTCTTACCAGAGACATGAATGAGGACCTGAAGCAGGTAGTCTCCATTTCCGCCAGTAAGTGGAATCCCCCTATAGGATCCTAGTTCCAGGGGATAGGGATTACGACTTCCATCTGGATTCGTCACCTGGACCTGGACCTTATCCGCACTTCCTGTGTAGGATACCAGCACATAGCCATCCTCTGTATGGGATGCATCCACCTGCACTGTCTGATCGGTAGAGGTCCAAACCCTGCTACCAGACGCATCCGGCATCGGACAGCTATCCAAAGTGGTTCGTTTCTTCCCGGATCCTCCCTCTGAGGCAGTATGTTTCCCATCATCCTTACTGCAGGCATTAAGAGTCAAAAGGGCAATCATGCACAGAAGAAGACTCACTATGAAATTGTGATGGAAGAACCTCCCTGTACTCATGTAATGAATGCCTCCAAAATTTTTACACTTCTCTAACTACTTATTTTACAACGAACAGGAACATTTTCCTATCATCAAATCTTATCATTTTCATAAAGAGAAATTATAATCTGCTTTCTTGTTCCAAGTAGGAAGCTTTGCTATCATAAGAAATGGTTAGGTTTCTATAAGTGACCGTTTGGGAAGAAGGTAAACGCATGACAAATGACGAAAAAGCATTAGAGTTACATAGAAAATTGAATGGTAAGATTTCTACTGAGGCGAAGGCCCATGTGAGAACCAGAGAGGATCTGGCCCTGTCCTACACTCCAGGTGTAGCCGCTCCCTGCCGCCTGATCCATCAGGATAAGTCAGAGGTCTATAACTATACATTAAAAGCCAATACAGTTGCTGTGGTATCCGATGGTTCTGCAGTGCTAGGCCTTGGTAATATCGGTCCAGAAGCTGCCATGCCAGTCATGGAAGGAAAAGCGGTTCTCTTCAAGGAGTTCGGTGGTGTCAATGCCTTTCCAATCTGCTTGGATACCCAGGATCCAGATGAGATCGTTAAAATCTGTAAGGCCATTGCACCTACCTTCGGCGGCATTAACCTAGAGGATATCTCCGCACCACGCTGCTTCGAAATCGAGGAGCGTCTGAAAAAGGAAGTGGATATCCCTGTTTTCCATGACGATCAGCATGGAACAGCCATCGTGGTATTAGCAGGTATTATCAATGCATTAAAGGTCGTAAAGAAAAAGAAGGAAGACTGCCGCATCGTTGTAAATGGTGCAGGTTCCGCTGGGGTAGCAATTACCAAGCTCCTGCTCCGCTATGGCTTTCCCAAAATCACCATGTGTGATAAGTCTGGAATCCTATCGAAAAATTCCAGTGACCTAAACTGGATGCAGGAAAAAATGATGGAAGTCACCAACCTGGATGGACAGACGGGCTCTCTCGCTGATGCCCTAAAGGGTGCTGATATCTTCGTAGGTGTATCTGCTCCAAATATTGTAACTCCTGAGATGGTGCAGTCCATGAATCAGGATGCCATCCTATTTGCTATGGCGAATCCTACACCAGAGATCATGCCAGATGTAGCCAAAGCAGCTGGCGCTCGTGTGGTTGGAACTGGACGATCCGACTTTCCAAATCAGGTCAATAATGTGGTTGCTTTCCCTGGAATCTTCAAGGGTGCCCTAGAAGCCCATGCCAAGGATATCACAGAAGAGATGAAGCTGGCAGCAGCCGAAGCCATTGCTTCTCTTGTGCCTGAGGATGAATTAAATGACGAAAATATTATGCCAGAGGCCTTTGATCCGAAGGTTTCTGATGTCGTAGCCCAAGCAGTAAAGGATCACGTGAAGGCTTAGGACTTGAAATAATCCATCATTCCCCCACCATAGTGCTAGAAATTCTCACTGCTATTATGGTATGGTTATAAGAAGAAAAAGGAGGAAAAAATGGCAGAACCAGATATGATATACAAGATGACAGTGCTTGAACTTCTGGAACGAGCTGGTTTTTCTCTTTCCAATACGCAGATTTCTGATTTCTTTACAGACGCCAAATACACGGGTTACTTTGCAATTCAGGAAATCATTCATGGATTAGAGGAAAACCACTTCATCCAGGGTGAGACCAGTCACAACCTTGTCCTCTACACCTTAACAGAGGAGGGACAAAAGACCCTAGATATGTTCCGGGACCGTATCACACCGGCCATTGAAAAGGATATCGAAGATTATTTCAATACCCATGGGTTAAAAATGAAAAGTGAAAATAGTGTCACAGCGATCTATGATCGTGCAGAGGGAGGCGGATACGCAGTTCACCTCGCTGTACGTCAGGGTGTGCGTACTCTAGTAGATCTGACACTGAATGTCACCACCCAGGCAGAGGCAGATGCCATCTGCTACAACTGGAAGGTGAAGTATGAGGATGTCTATGCATCCCTTATGGAGATTCTTGTTCAATAAGAATAAAAAACCATCCCGAGAAAATTCTCGAGATGGTTTTTTATTCTTCTATGCAATCTAGGCCTCTGTCACTTCATTTAGCGCCAGGGCTAATTCCTCTATATTATCAAATACCCGGTCGTAGGTCACGCCCTCTTCCTCTGTGTCCTTGGTGGTCCAACGAGGAAGTTTTGTATCTAATTCAGACTTCATCCTGCTTCGATCCAGATCAATAAATAGATCTACCCTATCCATCTGATCCTCATGGAGTGCCACCAGTTCAACCTCTGTAATAGCAGGATACAAGCGGATATTCTGACGATTCCTATACTTCAAAACATTCTCGCTGACACTGGTCCTAGCATAGACATGGAACTCTACATGAGGGCAAGCCTCTGCCAACTGATCCAGGTCATGGATTTGATCAGACATGATGAAAATACCGCACACTAGTCTCGTCTCTCTCTTAACATTCTCCCTTAGGATCTCTGAAGCACCCATGGCCCAATAGCTCCACCAGATATCTCTGTGACGGACATGACAGTTCTCTAACCACGCCTTGGCCGCAGTAGAGTAATGGATAATCCGATAATCATCCAAGTGGCCATACTTCTCAATATAGGACTCCTCTGCAGGAAGAACCGCATCAATTCCAGTCTGGAAATTCCAAGCCAGTGGCAGATGGAGATAATTCTCTCCAAAGTATCGATTCAAAACCTGCTGATCATCTGTAGGAAGGCCCTCTTCCTTCATAACATCCAGAGTCTCAACTAATCTCTTCCGAATCTCCTTCTCTCTCCACTTGTCCGCATCAAAAAGCATCACTCCAGAGTTAAAAAGCTTCCGATTCAGCCAGTCCTGGACACAGCCCACATCATAGGTACCCATATCCAGGGTAAATAGCGGCGTAATATCACTGTCCACAAGGGTATCACAATCGATGTAAAGGATACGCTGACAGTCTGGCATCAATTCTGGCAGGAAGAATCTGGCATAGGCCATACCTGAGATATGCTGGAATCCAGAATCCCACACCAGAAGCTCTGGATCAATTCGCTGATCGATGACACGACAATTCACCATGCGGGCGATTCGATTCAATTCCCAGAACCACTCTGGTGCTAAGCCATCATTTACAATGTAGATATCTGTATCCCGGTTATTGGCCAGAATCGACTTCACTGCAACGGTGGTGGGCATCATATAGTTTTGGTCCACACCGAAAGCTACTACTTTTCTCATAGACAATCCCCCGTCATCTAAAACTATTACAATTATCTTCTAAGATATATACAATTCCATTATAAGGGATTTTCTCATTCCATAGTAGTAAATATAAACCAATCTCTCATTTTCTATTGAATCCGAAGGATCTCCTTCAATCCAAGGCTGTAGCCATTCTTCCCATCCATAAGAACCATATGATCCTCATCCTCCATACGGTCATAAAAGGATGGATATAAAAATCCAGCCACTGGGGTATCTGGTTCATAATCTGTGAGAAGGGGACATACCGCCCCAATGAGATAATCATACATCACATCAGACTCCCACTGCTCCTCTCCATCACTGGTCTTACGAGGCACATCAAAGAGGCCATGGCCTAGTACAATCGTAAAGGGCGCTCCCTTGGGAAAAGCCTGTGCCACTAAGTCATAGAGGATATCTAAGAGCCCATCATTTTTAAGTCCTGTGGACCGTAAGCCCTCCATAAACCGGGCGACCTCCATTGCTTCCTGATCCGTCTCGGCATAGCTTCCAGGGCAGGGCATCTCCACAACTGTCTCGTTGGTTGGTCCAAAGAGAACATCCTTAAAATGGCTTAGGTTTACATTTTTCTCATGGGGAGATAAATCCTGCATATGGACATTAAATGTGCCATCAATCTCATTTTCCCGATCAAAATAGGCACCTGCTACCCTGTCCAAGTGACAGCGGTCAATGGTGAATCGACGTGTGAGTTCTAACAAATCTTCGCGATGTAACACAAGTATTCCTTTCAAAAAATGGATACCAGGCAGCTTGCTTCGTATCCATAAAAAACTAAATCTCTACCCCTGCAAACTGGGAGTTATACAGGTTGGTATAGAAGCCATTCTGAGCCATTAATTCCTCATGACTACCCTGCTCGATAATCCGTCCCTGATTCATCACCAGGATACAGTCTGCATTTCGAATGGTGGATAAGCGATGGGCAACCACAAAACTGGTGCGGCCTTTCATCAGCTTATCAAAGGCTTCCTGAATCAATAGTTCTGTTCGGGTATCAATAGAGGATGTCGCCTCATCTAGAATCAGCATTGGTGGCATGAGAAGCATCACACGAGTGATACATAAGAGCTGCTTCTCTCCTTGGGACAAGTCATCCTCATGGAGAATGGTATCGAGTCCCTTAGGCATACGACGAATGAATTCATAGCTATGGGCTTCCTTCGCAGCGTGGATGATCTCCTCATCTGTAGCCTCAGGCTTACCAAAGGCGATATTCTCACGAACGGTGGCATTCTTAATCCAGGTCTCCTGTAGTACCATACCATAATTGGTACGAAGTGAGCCACGAGACACCTGATTAATTGCTTGGCCATCAATGGTAATCCGTCCACAATCCACATCATAGAAGCGCATTAAGAGATTGATAAAAGTCGTCTTACCACACCCTGTTGGACCAACGATAGCAATCTTTTGCCCAGGCTCTGCATGGAAGTTAAAGTCCTCAATTAACTTCTGATCCTTCACATAGGAGAAGTTCACGTGCTCAATATCTACGCTTCCATGATTCTTTTCCTTAATGACAAGTTCCTCATTGCAGTCTGCGCTCTCTGGCTCTGCCTCAATCAAGTCAAAGACTCTCTGGGCACAAGCCAAGGCATTCTGTAACTCTGTAATCACAGAAGAGATATCGTTGAATGGCTTCATATACTGATTCGCGTAGGATAAGAGAACGGTTAATCCACCTACTGTTAAACGGCCAGATAAAATACGTCCTGCACCAATCAAAGCCACTAGCGCATAGATCACATTATTCACGGCTCTGGTGGATGGATTGGTAAGAGAACTAAAGAAGATGGCCTTCTCTGAGTATCTCTGGAGATCCTCATTCAGCTTGCGAAACTGTTTAGATGCTTCCTCTTCGTGTCCGAAGGCCTTCACCACCTTCTCATTTCCCACCATCTCATTAATCAAAGCAGTCTGCTTACCACGGGTCTTGGTCTGCTTTTGAAACATGGCATAGGATCTACTAGAGATAAACTTCGCAACTAAGAAGCTTACTGGTGTCAGTATGAGAACCAGTAAGGTAATCTCCACATTCTTAGAAAACATGAAAATCAAAGTCACTACAATGGTAATCACACCAGAAAATAGCTGGGTGAATCCCAAAAGCAAACCATCGGATAACTGGTCTACATCTGCGATGACACGCTGTACCACATCACCTGTACTATGGGAATCCAAGTAACTCAGTGGCAGATTCTCAATCTGTCGAATGGCCTTACTACGGATATCCTGCACCGTACGATAGGTGAGACGATTATTAATGAGATTCATGAACCATGTCAAAAGAGAGGTTAGAATCACTAAGCCAAAGATCTCTAAAAGGATTGGCTTCATAGAAGCGAAGTCAACCCGGCCCTTGGCCACAATTAGATCAATGGTATCACCAAATAAAATGGGGATATATAACTGCAGAATCACTGTGATTCCTGCTAAGATCACACTGAAAAGTAGAAGAATTCGGTACTTTGCGATGACAGTAAGCACCTTACGGAAGGTCTCCATACTAGATACATTCTTACGATTCTTATCCTTCATCACGCTTTTACCTCCTCTCCCTGTCCAATGCGAACCCAATCCTTAGGCTTCTCCTCTGGGAACTGGGAGTAATAGATCTCCTGGTAGAGATTACAATTCTGCATCAATTCCTCATGGTTACCAATGCCAGATAGCTTACCATCATCTAAGACTAGAATCTGATCCGCTGTCCGGACACTGCTGGTTCTCTGAGAGACGATAAATACCGTCATGTCATGATCTAAGGAATGGATGGCCTGACGGAGCTTTAGATCGGTTGCAAAGTCAAGGGCACTAGAGGAATCGTCCATAATCAGGATATCTGGCTTACGAACCAAGGCACGAGCAATGGTCAGTCTCTGCTTCTGTCCACCAGACAGATTACGGCCATTCTGCTCCAGCAGATAATCAAGCTTTCCTTCTTTCCCCTCTACCACTTCTCTTCCCTGAGCGATGGTAAGAGCTTCCCACAGGTCCTCATCTGTGGCATCTGGATTACCCCAGAGCAGATTGTCTCGGATACTTCCCTCAAAGAGGACTGCTTTCTGAGGAACCATACCGATTCGCTGAATCAGTTCTCCCTCTGAATAGTCCTTCACATTTTTTCCGGAAATATAGACCCCGCCACAGGTTGCATCATAGAATCGAGGAATCAGATGAACGAGAGTGGACTTACCAGAGCCCGTTCCACCAATGACACCAATGGTAGAGCCCTTGGCTACGGAAAAGTCAATGTCCTCTAGGGCATTCTCCCCAGTACCAGCATACTGAAATGTCACATGATCGAATACAACTGCTGGGGTATCAAAGCAATCTCTAGGAGACTTGGCCTGGTCTACCTTCTCCTTAGGATAATGAATGGAGGACTCTATCTGGAAGATGGAATCAATACGGTCTGCACAGGCAATGAACTTATTGATATTGATAATCAGACTGGCCAGTTTAATCAGTTCCACAATGATCTGAGCCATGTAGTTATAGAGAGCAACCATGTCACCCTGGGCAATGGATCCGTTGGAAACCTGCAGGGCTCCTACCTGAATCAGGATAATGGTTGCGATATTAACAATGGCATAGGTGGCAGGATTCATAAAAGAAGACAGACGACCAACAAACTCATTCATACGAGTCAGGGCCTCATTCTCCTGATCGAATTCCTCAATCTCTGCAGCCTCCTTATGGAAGGCACGGATGACACGGACACCTGTCAGATTCTCTCTGGTGGTGCCAAGGAGACGGTCTAAGCCGTTCTGTGCCTTACGATGAAGGGGAATGCTGGCTACCATGATGCCAAATACCACGATGGACAGAACTGGAACCGTTACAAGGAAAACCAAGGCTGCCTTCACATCAATGGTAAAGGCCATAATCACTGCACCAAGGACGATAAATGGACTTCGAAGCAGAAGGCGAAGGGCTAGATTAATACCATTCTGGACCTGATTCATATCCGAAGTCATTCGGGTAATCAAGGTATCGGTTCCTAGGGTATCTAATTCTGTATAGGACAGATTCTCAATATGATCAAAAAGTGCCTGTCGTAATCCTGTGGTGCAGCCGACACTGGCTCTCGCAGCGAACCACTGGGCCGTGAAGGAAAAACCCATTCCTAATATAGCTAAGAGAATCAGTAGGGCGAAATACTTCCATACCAGTCCCATATCCTGCTTCAACACACCCCGATTAATAATCGCTGCAACAATCAGTGGGGTTAGTAAATCCATCAGGGCTTCTAATAGCTTAAAAGAAGGGGCCAAAGCCGCCTGCTTCTTATAGCCCTGCATATAGTGTAGTACTCTCTTAATTCCATTCATGACAAATCCTCGAAATACGAGTTACCCCCTAAGTCATCTCCTAGGGGAAATCTCTAAATTCTATATTTATCCCTTGTTCCAAGCATACGTATCCTAGGACTCTAGAAATTCCACCTGCTCATAGAATTCAGGCGGAACCGTCTGATCCTGATGCTCTAGCTTACGAATAATATTCTGCCAGAGACGAATGGCCTCTCCATTCTTATTCTCAAATCGATTGAGTGACTCCTTATAGAGTGCAATGGACTTGAGCTTGTCTCTCGATTTCTTAGAGAAAGGTGCATAGGTAAAGAGAATACGACGGGACACCTTATTGAGAAGTGGGCTGCCATTACTCTCTGAATAAATGTAAACCACGTAGTCCGATGTGAAAATTCTGCGAAGGTTACCTGCAGATCGTGCAATCTGCTTCTTCACCTTCTCCTTCGCCTGCTGATCCAGGTCTCGATTCTTACGATAGTACTGAATATAGTCTGCATACTCTGCCGTAAGAGATGGATCTCTCAAGTCATTCCAATGAACGCCCTGCTCTGTCTTGGTTATCTCCCAGCGGAACTCTCCGCAGAGGGATACTAAGGCCTTATCCAGATTCTCTGTCATGAAGATTGGAAGAAGCATACGTGCACTAGAGTCTCTTCTCTTACCCTCAATCTCCTGCCAGAGACCAGCTCTTTCGCCAGCATTTGGGAAAAGAATCATGGTCGGGAGAACCTCCACATAGTAGTTCAGATTCTTAATGCCAATGGTATCGTCATAGTAGACACGTTCTCTACGGAAGAGATACTTATCAATGCCCTTAATACGATCGATGACCGCGTTCACACGTTCATGGGATAAGAAGATCTTCTCAAGGCTCATCCCCGTATTCTCTGCATCGAAGAATGGCTGGTAGGTGGTAATCCGTCCGAAGGTCATACGATTGCCTAAGCGGAACATATTCTCAATCTCAAAGCGTGCTCTATCCTCAGGGTTCTTTAGGCGCTTTGCCATCTCAGCTTCTGTGATATCACCATGGGTAACTGCTTCCCTCAGCGCACCCTCAAAATCATTCCCGAATTCATCCTTAGAGGGCTGCTTGATACCGCGATAGACCATCGTCAGCCACTCATAGATGGAATAGACTCTGCCCTCTGGATCTGGCTTATAACTATGGAGAATGCGATACATGGTTTCTGTATTTTTGGCACCAGCCAATTCCTCATCGATAAATCCAAACCACAGGAACATTTTCACTTCATCTGGAGTCTGCTTCGGATCGATTTGATCCCTTAAGAAGGCCTTGGTATACATTTCCATAAATGCATCTGTAAGGCTCTTACGAAGGCGGCGCTCATCATCTGTAGTGCCATGGCGATTATCCAATGCCTTATATGCTTCGATGAACTTACGAATCTCAAGGAGACGATTGCCAGAGATCCCTGTGAAGGCAAGAATTGTGTCCATGGCATTCTCTAAGAGTGGCATACCATCGCTATTATCCTCTCCAGCGTCCTCTGTATCCGTCTTCTTAGAATTCAAGTAGACAGAGATCACTTCCATCTCCGTCTGAAAGGCCTCTGTGGCCTGATGAAAGGCAGACTGGTAAGCCATCAGCTCACCGATACTTTTGGTAATGGACTGATCTAAGATGGATAATTCTAAAACTGCACCGGCTGCAATGGCTGGGGACAGAGAATAGGTAACCATAAGCTTCTGCTCATTCTCTCTTAAGGCCTCAATGGCATCTAACTGCCAAGGTTTTAAAATCTCAGACAGCTCTGGGGCATCGAACCCCGATACAGAAGAAAAGTCGATGCTATCTCGTCCAGCTCTCTTAGACAGAATTGGATACTCCGATAGTACATTCTGTACCGCATCGTATTCTCCACTCAATTCCTCATAGTATGCATCACAGCTATGGTAATAGTTCAGTGTGTTTCGAACCTTGGCGATGGCTAAGGTCGGGGAAATCTTCCCATTATTACGAATGAGACTCACGATGGATTCCTCATCCTCATAAGGATAAGAATAGACGGTGGTATCCTCTTCTGCCACAAAAGTCATGACATAAAAAGATCCTGCCTTCTCTGATAATCCTAGTAAGTCTCCCTTAGAAAATAGAAGGGACTGATTACCAAAGCTTGTGGAAATCCTACCCTGTAGAACCAGTTCTAAGGTCTGGACTCTCTCCCCTAACTTATGTACAATCTGTCCCTTTTTATATGATACAAGTCCCATCCTTGCTCCTTATTTAAGCCATTCCTACTCATTCCTTCTATCATAAGTCACTTCATTCCTAATTGGAATCTGCTTCTGCCAGCTTCTTCTCCACCTTCTTAATGAGGAACATATATGCAATCCAGGTGAAGATGCCTGCGCCTATCCAAGCAAAGGCATCACTAAATGCAGTTAAGAGGTAAATTCCTGTATAAATGGAAGTCAGTGCGAAGGACAGCCGGCAAAAGAGTTCTACTACTCCGCCCATCATAGGCATTAGTCCAAAGCCACAGCCTTGCATAGTATTACGGAAGATAAAGATCATACCCAGTGGAATAAAGCAAACCACACAGGCAATGACATATGGCCATGCATATGGCATCATGGCAGCGAAGTCTGTATCTCCTGTGAAGAAGAGATGCATCATTGGCTGCAATAAGCCAAGAGCAATTCCACCCGTTACCAAAGAGTAGACCACATTGGTTTTCATAGCAGCTCGAACACCCTGATGGATACGATCCACACGACCTGCACCATAATTCTGTCCAGTATATGCAGCCATGGTCTGCCCCAAGGAGAGATGTCCCTGGGTGAGTAAGCTCTGTACCTTATTGGCCGCAGTATAGGCAGCTACTGCCACTGCCCCATAGGTATTCACAGCAGCCTGGAGAATCATGGTACCAGATGCTGTAATTCCAAATTGAAGGGCCATAGGGATCCCTACAATTAACTGCTTTTCTAACATGCGAAAATCAATGCGATAGAAGTCTCTCTTGATTCGAAGATCTGGGATCTTCTTAACAATGTAAATCCCGGCCAGGATAACCGATACACCCTGAGAGATTACTGTTGCAAGAGCTGCTCCCCTGGTCTCAAGGCCTAGATTAATAATCATAACCAAATCCAATACCACATTTAAGCAGGCAGAGAAAATCAGGAGAATCAGTGGCATCTTACTATTACCTACCGCACGCATCATTGCTGCAAATAAGTTATAGAATACTGTACAGAATAGGCCCTGGCAGATGACGATAATATAGTCATAGGCATAGTGATAGATCTCCTTGGGCGTATTTAATAAGTGCAGAATCTGATGCATCAGACTCACACTTAGAATCGTCATAAGAAGAACAATCAGGACACTTAATACAATGGCATTGGAAACACTCCGTCTGGTTCCATCCACATCCTTGGCTCCAAATCGCTGGGCTGTCATAACAGTAAAACCAGAGGCCAAGCCGCTTACCAGGCCAATGATTAAGAACATAATGGTACCTGTAGATCCAACTGCAGCTAAAGCATCCTGCCCTACAAAGCGACCTACTATAATGGTATCTGCCATGTTATATAATTGCTGGAATATATTCCCCAGTAGTAACGGAAACATAAATCGAAGGATCACCTGTAATGGATTGCCCTCGGTTAATCTACTTTTGTTCATTATTTAACCTTTCCCTTATATGTCACAAACCTGCCTTATAACTCGTTACTTCCCCTCTTAATATTGGATGCACCTTCAACAAATGGCTTCTTCTTCAATCGTTTTGTGCTTCCAGATAGATACCAGATAGAAATGGCGGCAAAAATAGGCGCCACTTCAAACCAAATGGCATGTCCCTTAAGGTGCATTGTGAGGAATGCAAAGGCGCAAACTCCTGTATAGAAGAAACAAACCGTCGCTGTATAGAATCTACCCTGTTCAAAGCTTCGTCTCTTTTTGTCATAATGGTAATCCATCCAGCCAAAAAGCGCCTGCTTACAGTTGTTCGAGCAAAATATTGTGGAACAGTTAAAGCCATCTGCACCTGCGAAAGCACCCCACTGGAATCCTGCCATGGTAAATACAGGCCAAAGTGCCAGCACATTAGGTAGACTCAGTGGTAAGAATCCAGTAATTAGAGCACAGATTAATTCCACTATGAATGTCACCATCTGAAGAATCTCCTCAGGCACTTTCCTCTTCAGTGCATGTGAGATCGCTAAGGCCAGCATAAATAGTAAAAACGCTCCAAAGCGATATAGTACATCCAGGTAATCATCTCCCACCAAGAGATGAATAAATAATTCTGTTAAATTGGCTGTCTGGGCCTGTCCGAAATTACCTCGGATCATGAGAGCGTAGGCACTGGTTCCGCCTCCCACAAAAGCCATGGTCAAATGTAGTAATAAATTCCTTTTTCTTCGAATAAATTTCATGTTATTCCTCGCATAAATATAGACCGTGCGCGACTGTTTTGAATCATTCTAAATTCCCCAAAACACCCACAAACGGTCTGAATATTAACACACTCGATATCTCCTGTCAAAATAGGCCGACTGAAGTTCTCCTACTGATCTATCCATGTAATCTATGATACTACATCTGAAAGTTTCCATCATTATCTAGTTTAAAATCTGAATATCCCTCGCTATAGGAATTCAGATGGTCAATAATCTTCGTCTTTTGATCTCCCTCAGCTTCCTTAGGGCAATAATCATTGGTACTAAGATTAGATGACAGGGTATAGGGAATGACATGGACATTCACCCCACTCTGTAAGACACCATCCACGAAGGTAAATGTCTGCTGATAGATCATGGTCTCCTTGTCCTTGGGGTTACGATTGGCGCCAAAACAAAAGTTACCCTGGCTATAGACGATCATCTTACCCTTATAGACCTCCATGGTCTGTAGGACATGTGGATGAGAACCCAATACCAAATCGCATCCTGCATCTACTAATTGATGGGCTAAGTCGGTTTGATTCTTATTGGCAAGATACTGGCGCTCAATTCCCCAGTGAGGCATGGCAATGACAATCTGTGCCCCTTGCTCTCGAAGGGACTTTACTCCATCTAGGAGAAAATGATTATTTGCAGAATTTAATACATTGGATGCTACAATGCCTACCTTAATCCCTTTACTGGTCTCATATAAGACAGTCTTATCATTATGAGCATAGGGGATTCCATATTCCGTCAGGGCATCCCAGGTATCCTTAGATCCCTGCTCTCCGTAGTCAATAATATGATTATTGCCAGTTCCAACCACATCCACATGGCCTGCGGTAAGGATGGATGCGTATTCCTTCGGGGCTTTGATATTAAATGTTTTCTCTGTCTTATTATTGGAATCGGTAAGAGTACCTTCGAAATTACCTAGAGTCAGATCATCTGCAGCGAAGGTGGCACTGGCATTCTTAAGAAAGTAATCTGCACCGTAGCTATCATAGTATTTTAGGAAGGAGTTGCTATAGTCATACTCGTAGAGTTTTCCTAGAGCCAAGTCCCCCACGGAGGAAATGGTAATGGTCTCTGTCTTAGGTTCCTCTTCTACTACTTCTGTAGGGGCAGGGGATTGCTTTTCATCTCCTGCTGCCTTCTTTTTTTCCTTCTCCTTGTGATCGGTAGATTTCCCTGCTTTCTCACCAAATATTGGTAGATTTGGAATCGGTGATAGGATAACCGTTCCAGCAGCGAATACTGCAATCAGTAGAATCAGTAGGCAGATTTTCCATGCCGATGGCTTCTTGCCTGTTTTATTACTTTTTTTCATGAATCCTCTCCTCATACCGTTTGCTTCTTACCCAGGTTCATCATTCCTTATTTCTAACAATTCCATCTGCATCGATTTGGACATTCACAGAGATATCTTCTAATGCCTTGAAGATACGATTTTTCTCCCCCGTATCAGTCGCCATCCTGGTTTCATAGCCGGACTGGACTCCTGGTAGGAGTTTCAGTGTCACCTGTCCATTGGATAGATTTGGTGTCTTTCCCTCATAGTCGCCCCTGATTTCAATCACCGCCACCATGGTGTCTAAGGTCTTCTCATTAAACCAGAAATTACCAAGGGAATAGACGATTGGCTTTCCATTATAGTATTCCATCCCCTGCAAGATATGTGGATGAGCACCAATGACACAGTCCGCACCAGCATCGATATAAGCATGGGCACCATTCTTCTGAACAGAAGTTAATGTGGTGGAATACTCTGTTCCCCAATGAGGTAATGCAATCACATAGTCTGCATTGGCCTTGGCTTCTTTAATCTTCTCAATAAAAATGGAATTATCATAGCAGCGAAGGATTCCAGGCTCTGTATCCGTAGCCTGAGGAGTCATCTTCAATTTCTCTGCACAGCTGGCAGCCACATAGGCGATGGTGAATCCATTGGTTTTTAAGTAAATGGGCTGGGAAGCTTCTGTCAGATTCCTTCCTGCTCCTACATAGGGGATACCTGCCTGATCTAACGTATCAAAGGTATCAAGCATAGCATCCTTGCCATAATCATAGACATGGTTATTGGCTAAGCCTACAATGTCGATTCCTAGTTCCTGTAGCCAGGCCACATGACTAGGATCCGACCGGAACGTATATGCCTTTCCAGGGAGAGGTGTCCCTCTCTTACTGTAAGTAAACTCATTATTAATCCACATCAGAGACATGCCATTCATAGCATCTACATAGTCCTGGCTAAGTACGTCCGCCATCTTACTTGCACCCTTGGCCTGATAGTGTCGGGTGGTTTCATGGTCATCAGCAAAGTTAACGTCTCCTGCAAATCCTAGCGTAATGTCATAGGATGTCTTTTTGGATTCCTTCTCCTTATCATCCTTCTTCGTATTGGACTTAGCCTTCTCTTCTTCATCCTTAGACTTCTTATTTTCTACCTTTGCTTCTCTTTGATCCCTAGATGAATCACTTGCGTTTTTAATAGCATAGAAGATTCCACCTGCCACAACTACAAGAAGAAGGGCTATGATCAGGGGCTTTCGAATCCTTTGTAACATCCTACTCCAATCCTATCGTCTCATCGAGGCCAAGCATAATATTCATATTCTGCACTGCAGCACCTGATGCACCCTTCCCTAGGTTATCAAATAAAGCGGTAATTCCTGTATGGTCTTCATTACCGTAAACCACTAATTCTAACTGGTTGGTTCCAGCCAGAGCATTGGCATAGAGAGTCTTCGGCTCCTCTTCAAATGCTCTTACCTTAACAAAGTGTGCATCTTTATAGTAGTAGGAAAGGAGATCTCGAATCTCTCTCGCTGTGATGGTTCCCTTGGCAGGGAGCAGCTTCTCTCCATCTCGCCTTACATTTTTTAAAAGGTGATTCTCTAGGAGAATGGTGCCAGCCATACCCTTATAGTAGTCATCCACAACCGGTAAGAAGGCTGGTGCATGATCTAGTCCTGTCATCTTCTGAATCTCTGGGAGATGCTTATGGACAAGGGTCCGACCATAGATACCAGGTGCTGTAAGCTCCCTGGGAACGGGATCTGTCTCATAGTCTGCAATCATCTTCTTACCACCACCAGAGTAGCCTGTCAGAGAATAGATTGCGATGGGATAATCCCTAGGGAGAATTCCCATCTGAATCAGTGGTGCAATAGAAGAAATCGCCCCTGTGGCATGGCAGCCTGGATTCGCCACTCTCTTCGACTGGCGAATGGCCTCTCTCTGCTCCTTGGATAGCTCTGGAAATCCATAGGTCCAATCTGGGCTGATACGGTGGGCCGTAGATGCATCAATGACACGAACCTCTGGATTATCAATCAAGGAAACGGCTTCTCTAGCCCCTTCATCAGGAAGGCATAAAAAGACAATATCCGCAGCGTTCAAGTACTTCTTACGTTCCTCCTTATCATGTCTCTTATCCTCTGGAATGCGAAGGAGTTCTAGATCCGTCCGCTGACCAATACGATCGTAGATCTGTAATCCTGTGGTGCCACTCTGACCGTCAATATATACTTTTTTCATTTCTTCCTCTTTTCCTGTTCCATTCATTACAGCAGCTTTCGTCTACCGAGAGAATCCCTCTAAGAAACTCCATCTCTACTGTAGAGCCTCTGGGTAGAGACTCTGGAACATTTTCTTACCTGTTTTGGTGATAAAAATCTTATCATATGCACTTCTAGCTGCATCCATAGATAGCTCATCCTCATAGATATTCACTAGAAAGTCTGCTTCCACAAGGATCTGATAATCCAATCCCTCAATATCTGTATAGGTATGATGATGTCCAACCAGATACATCACTCGTTCAATTAGTGTTCGATCCAGTCCTAAATCCGTTAATAGAATCAGGGCTTCCTCTGGTCCAAGCTTCTCCTGAAGCTTACCATTGGATGATCCAAAGTTCTTTTCTGCCTTATGAATACCGATGTCATGAACGATGGAAGCCACCTCTAGGATGGTCTGTAATCCACTGGGAAGTCCCTCTCCTAGACCAATTAATCTGGCATAGGTCCAGACCTTGGTAAAGTGCTGGATTCGGATTGGATCCCCTTCATCATACTTTGCCATGGCATGGTAGACATCCTCGATGGAAGCCTTACGATCGTCTCTGAAGGAACCTTCCATATGGTATACATTACGATCTGCTGTAACGAATTGGATATAGTTCCGCTTCATCCGTGAGCGAAGTGCCTCTCCCAGGTCGATTTCCACCAAAAGATTCTCTTCACCAGATCCTGCCTGGGCCAATACTTCACCATCTGGGCCAGCCACTAAGGACTGTCCAGAGAAGGTAATGGCGTCCTCTTCTCCCACACGATTACACATAGCGATAAAGATATTATTATGAAATGCCTCTGTCCGAATCTCAGATAGGAAGAGATCCATAGGCTCCTCAGTGAGATTGGCTGTAGGGATCAGAACCAATTGTGCTCCCTGCAGAGCACAGGCCCGGACACTTTCTGGCAGATGACGATCGAAGCAGATGACGATGCCAATTCGTCCAAAGGGAGTGTCATAGACACGGAAACCAGCCTTGGATGGACTATAGTAGTCCCTCTCATAGAAATTGGGTGCACTATAGATATGAACCATGTCACTAGATCCCTGGACATTGCCTGCACAGTCAATCATATAGGAGCGGTCGTATAGGTGCCCGTCCGTATCCTTCACGTAGAAGTTTGGAGAGATATAGATTCCATGCTCCTTGGCCTTCTCCTGAAACTGTGACAGAATCTCACTATTCGATGGAACAGAAAAAGCCTCCCTATGAATTCCCATACCCAAAAGTAAAGCCCCTGGGTACTGGGGAAAAAATGGTGTCAACTGGGCCTCTGGGAAGAAAATCAAATCCCCGCCCTTACTGGATGCTACATCGATTTCCTCTAGGGCCTTCTTTACATTGGACCCTCGATCCATGGACATGGACATCTGTGCTAGTACTAATTTCAAATCGATTTCCTCAACTTCCTAATTCCAGTCTATTCTAGGATACTTCTCACATCCTCTTCATCATAGGTCACTTGCTTCACTCCCTGGGTCTCAATGAGATAGAGGGCATGAGCTGCTAAATGCTCTGCCGCCTGCTCTAGGTCACGGACACCAGGCTCATTGGCATAGGTACGAATCACCTCTGCTACAGCGGCCTCTGTAAGGATGCACTCACTCTCCTCCATCTGCATCCGCTTCAGCACCTTAGGGAAAGAGAAGTTCTGGAAAATCTGCATCTTCTCCTCCTGGCTATAGTCTGGGATATCGATTACTGCAAATCGAGTCATAAGTGGCTCTGAGATTCGAGACTTATCATTGGCGGTAGCAATGGGATAGACGCCACCTGTTGGCATCATGCATTCGATGTAATTATCTGTGAATCCTAAGTTATCTAGGAGAGTCAGAAGAGCATCCGCAGGATTGGCTGATCCAGCACCAGAATCTGCCTTATCTAACTCATTAATAATGAATACCAGATTGGAGGAACCTGCCTTCTGATAGGCCTCCATAATCCGCCCCGGCTTGGCATTGGCATAGACACGGGGGCTTCCTGTCAGGGCCTCAGGATCTCTAATGGTACTCATATCTAGAGAGGACCAAGGGAGCTTTAGTATCCTAGCCACAGCATAGGCGATCTGAGATTTCCCTACACCAGCAGGCCCTGCTAGGAGCAGTCCATAGGCCGGTAAGGTATGGGTACGATTGATCTGGATAATGGTCTCAATAATTCTCTGTTTTACCTTCTCCATGCCATAGAGTTCCTCGTCTAGGATCTGTCTGGCAGCCACTGGGTCAATGGGCGGAAAGTATGCCCCCTGCCACTTAATATTCAGCATAATCGACAGGGCACGTCTGGCATGCCGTCTCTCATCCTGGCTAATGGAGGTCTGATTGGTCATCTCGAGATTACGAAAAGCCCAGTCCCTAATATTCTCAGGTAGCGTATTCTTCGCCACCCTTAGGAAGTTAGAGATGGATGTCATATCAGAAATGTAAACCGTGTCGGTCTCCTGGTCGTCCTCTTCCACTTCCTCCGGATCGAAGGACTGATCGCTTAAAAGCAACCGCTCTACCACTGTCTGTAAAAACTCATCCTCTGTCTTCAGGCGATGTCTCCCAGTGGCATCCACTGCGTGAATTTTATAAACAGCATAGCCCTGGCTGGTCTGTTGACCAGACAGCCTTACATTGGCATGGGTCTCCCCTAGCCAGTTTACCAGATCCTTAAAGCGAAGGTCTACCGAACGAACCCCAGCATATAACTGATCCGAGGACTTCCCATACTCTAGCACCACCCCATGATCGGACTTCTTAAAAACGCCGCTGGTATGATGAACCAGAACTCTCTCTGGATCCGATAGGGTAAAGAGGGGATGCTCCGGGCTAGCCTCATGCTGATTGGATGTAACATGTAGAGGAATCTGTCCCTTAGAGGGATCGACGATAGCCTGCCTTACGGCTTCCTCCCTCTTCTCCTCTTCCTCACTAAAGTCAAATACGCGAGATGCCATAAAATGTGCCTCTTTTCTTCATAATCAATTTTCTTTTTCTCTTCTTTTTTCTTTTTGGGAAAAACATTTTATACCTGTCTTCCCATACACTCTATATCCTATCTGGTCCAATCCTTACATCTTATACATCTCTAAAATGGAACTGGCTCTTACCACTTGCATAGTCTCCTACCTTCTGACCATGTCCATAGAGACGATACTTATAGGTCACTAAGCCCTCCAGCCCAACTGGGCCTCTGGCATGGAGCTTGGAGGTGGAGATACCAACCTCTGCGCCAAATCCGTAGCGGAATCCATCTGCAAATCGAGTAGAGCAATTGTGGTAGACACCAGCGGAGTCCACCATCTGCATAAAGCGCTCTGCTGTCTTCTGATTCTCTGTCAGAATCGCATCTGTGTGATGTGAACCAAAGCGATTGATATGGAGAATTGCCTCTTCTACCCCATCAACCAACTTCATAGAGCAGATTTTATCTAAGTACTCTGTATGGTAATCCTCCTCTCCCATGAGAGGCTGCATCCCTTCTGGGAAATGAAAACCATACTCTTCTAAGAGAGGCAGTATCTCTCGATTTCCTCGCACCGCTACTTCGGTCTCCTGAAAGGCCGCCTGAAGTAATGGTAAAATCTCTCTTGCTATACAGCGATCAATCAGAACAGTTTCTGTCGCATTACAAGCTGCTGTGTACTGGGTCTTGGCATCAGTCACAATGGACACTGCCTGTTCTAGGTCGCAGTCACGATCGATATAGGTGTGACATACGCCATCGGCATGTCCCATAACAGGAATCCTGGTGTGATCCATAATATACTGGACAAAGGCATTGGAGCCTCTTGGGATTAAGAGATCCACATCCTGATCGCACTGTAATAATTCGTCGATCTCACTGTGGGCTTCTGCCTGGAAGAGGCAGCCCTCAGGTAAGCCAGCAGCTACCACAGCATTCTTAATTAACTGAAAGAGGACTCGATTGGTCTCCTTGGTCTCTTTACCTCCCTTTAAAATGGCACAGTTGCCACTCTTCACACAGAGGCTGGAGATCTGAACCAGGGCATCTGGTCTAGCTTCAAAGATGACACCGATCACACCAATTGGAACACTGATACGCTTTAATTCCAGGCCATCATCCAGGATACGGTCTAGTAATACCTTACCGATTGGATCACTTAATCCAATCAATCCATCAATTCCAGCTACCACATCTTCTAGCTTCTTTTCATTAAAAATCAGACGCTTTTTCACTGCAGAATTAACACCATTTTTCTCTGCAGCGATAAGATCCTTCTGATTCGCTTCGAAGATTCTCTGGCGCTCACTTAAGAGGGCTGTCTTTACTCTTCTTAGTGCTTCATTTCTAACCTCAATGGAGCTACTTGCTAGAACTGGAGCAGCTAGCTTCATCTCATGTGCAGTCTCAACAATTTTCATAATCTTCTCTCCTATCGGGGCTGAATTCTCGGTAGATCCCATTCAAAATGCATAGCAAGAAAACGAATGATTACTACCACAGCAAATCCTGTAAAAATACATGCAGTCTGAGAACCAACTAAGAGGTAGACCACATTGGTTGCAATGGCTCCCATAATAGCAGCTAAGGCATAGATCTTCTTACGAAAGATCTCCGGCATCTCCATTGCAAAGATATCGCGAAGGACTCCACCGCCAGCTCCTGTGATGACTCCCAAGTAGATAATCAGCAGCATATTACTTGTGAATCCATGACGAATTCCCATCAGTACTCCATCTACTGTGAAGGCTGCCAGGCCTAAGGTATCAAATAAAAATAAGAAATCATTATAGACTGGCTTCAGCTTTGGTAGTTCCTGCGTCACCTTATACATGTATATAAATACCAAATTCGCCATTAGTATGGCGACAATGGCATAGATTGGATTCTGAAAGACCATAGGCGGCGTAGATCCAATCATTAAGTCTCTTAGAATTCCACCACCTGTAGCGGTAGCTACTGCAAGCACATTGACACCAAAGATGTCCATCCCCTTACGGCCAGCAACGACTGCACCTGAGATGGCAAAAGCAATGGTCCCTAAGAAATCAAGTATAATCAATAAAACCTGTGCCATTACTTCTTACCTATTTTCTTCTTTTTCTTACGAACAGAGTAACCAAAGCTTCCACAAGGCTTACCTAAGTCATAATAGGTTCCGTGGGAATAGACAATTGGCTCTGCCTGATCCAGATGAAAGGCACCCTTCTCATCCTTATATGCAGTATCTACATGTACAGCTACCACCTCTGCCATGAACATCACATGAGAGCCTAATTCCTTCTCCTCTGTGACACGGCATTCAATATTCACTGGGCTCTCTCCCACCATGGATACAGGAACGATTTCTCCCTCCTCCTTGGTAAGGTGACACCTCTCGAACTTATCCTGGTCTCTGCCACTGACCACTCCACAGTAGTCTGTGGCCCATGTGAGGTCAAAAGTTGTGAGATTGATGGCAAATACCCCTGTGTCATGCAGCGCCTGATAGGAGTATCTGGTTTTTCTTACGGAAATATAAACCATGGGAGGATTGGTGTTAATGGTTCCTGTCCAGCCTACCGTAAATAGATTATCCTTACCATCCAAGCCTCTGGTTGAAACCAAAACAGCTGGAATGGGATAAAGCATATTCCCTGGTTTCCATGTTTCTTTCATGAGTGGTCCTCTCTTTGAATCGCATCTATAATTGGAGGTACCATCTGCTTCTTACGGGATACAACCCCTGGCAGAATTGTGTAACCATCGACGGTCTCTAAGATACCACGAAAAGCGGAATTAACAATTCGGTCTACATTATTGCCAGAGCAAAGAAGTTCTGTGGTCTCATCTAAGATATTGGTCAGCATCACAAAGACCATATCGATATTCTTATCTGCCTGTACCGTCTTCAGATAGTCCTGCAAACTGTCTCTAATGGAGTCAAGCTGACGCTTGGTTGGAGCGCTGACCTGAGACACACCAAAGGAAGTATCCCCTGAATAGAAGATCTTAAAGTCGGTATAGATAATCTGGTCTGCAGACTTCCCTGTGAAGTCTGATCCAGCCTCGAACATAGCAACTGCCAGTTCCTCCATATCTACTTCTGCGATACGTGCCAGTTCCTCTGCTGCTGCCTTATCAATGGCTGTGCAGGTTGGGGAACGGAACATCAGTGTATCCGACAGAATAGCGGATAGCATAATACCTGCCATCTCCTTAGAGATAGGTACGCCCTTCTCCACATACATGTTGTAGATAATGGTATTGGAGCAGCCAAGTGGCTGATTACGGAAGTAGATTGGTTGCATGGTCTCTAGGGATCCAAGACGATGATGATCAATGATCTCTAGGATCTCAGCCTGATCGATTCCATCAACAGCCTGGGACTTCTCATTATGATCTACTAGGATCACCTGCTTCTTCTTGGCATCTAATAAGTTACGACGAGAAATCATTCCAATATAATGCTGCTTATCATCCACCACAGGGAAGTCACGGTGACGAACCTTAGACATCTGCTCCTGTACATCGTCCACCTTATCCTCGATCTCGAAGGATATGATGTGGTCCTTGGTCATGAAGTGACCAATTGGCATACTCTGATTAATGAGACGTGCCACTGTAAAGGAATCAAAGGCTGTAGTAATTAATATACACTGGATTGCACCTGCCATAAGGATAATCTCTGGATCGATATCCTCCTTCTTAGAGGCTGTAATAATGATACAGCTTGGATTACGGTCCAGCACCATACGAATGCGAGCATTTACATTACCAACGATTACCAGGTCATCCTCCTTGATCTCCGTCTGGATGGTCTCCTGAGAACCAGCAGCTACCATCACCTGTCCCTTGACAAAGTAGGCATGCTCATTGCCACTGATGACTGTTCCCTGAAGGATCTCTACGATATTCTTATACTGGGTGCGGGCACGGCTTAATACGCCGCCATCGATCACATCCATGTAGGAATAAGCGATATCGCTATTGGAGATAATTCCCTCTAGGAAGCCTGCGTCATTTACTACTGGCATAGTAACTACATCTAAGTCGCGCATCATGCTCCAAGCTTTTTTCAGAGACATATGATGATCGATACCCTTATTCTGGCGGAAGTCTAAGTCCTTAATCTGCGTGCATACATCTTCAACCGTCTCAGGCTCTGCCACACCAAATCGCTCTAAGACATAGCGGGACTCACCATTGAGCTTACCTGCCTTCTTAGGGATATATGTTTTCTCCTCTGTCTGATTCTTCAGATTCGCATAGCTAATGGCTGCACAGATAGAGTCTGTGTCTGGATTCTTGTGTCCAATGACCCATACCGGGCGCTCATTTGTCGAACGAAATGTACTCATCCCTTTCCTCCCTAAGGATACTTTCTCAAGTATTCAAGAAAAAAACAGGCTGTATAGTGAGTTACCTACACAGCCTGAACCTATCTATTCTGTTACATATTGATAACACATGAAGTCTTACGTTGAATGAATCATCTCTGGACTCTTAGATGATTCCAGCCAAAAACAGAACGATGACCACAACTGTACCAAGATTCAGAAGGCCAAATAACATGGAGAAAACTCCCATGGTCTTCAGAGAGTGGAACTGCTTCTCTGTTGCTACACGATCTGCTTCCTTGGTATTCATCTCTGTTAAGAGATCCTGAATGTTACGATAGACCTTTACATTCTCAGAGTGGACCTTCTCAGACAACTCATCCTTAATGCTATTCAGTCCATCAGATACACCGCCGAGATTCTCACGCATGCCAGTCAGTGTCTCCTGTACTGCCTGATTCTGCTGAGCAACTGACTCTTCATTACCAGCTACCTGATCAGCAATACGCTCCTCTAAGTTCCCCATGGTATCCTTCACCTGGGTCATCATCTCGTCAACCTTACGGTTCACATCTAGAACGAGGCTGTCTGCCTCTTCCTGCTTTCTAGCAAGTGTATCCTGAAGCTCACGGTTCTTCTCTTCCTTGGCACGAACCAGTGCTTCTAATTCTTTGACTTTACGCTCTCTAGCATTAATCAGCTTGGTCAGCTGCATTGCCTTATCACGAAAGGCGTCGATCTGAATCAGTAGCTGATCCTCACCAGACTTGGCATCGTCGCACAGCTTTTCTGCTTCAGTCTTCTCCTCAAATGTCTCTGTCATGTCACTCTCCCAATTCAACGGTTACGAATATGTAAATATACACATATGTTATATTAGCATTTCAGTTTTTCGTTGTAAACAGGAAAGGACCTAACAATTTGCTGGAATTAACCTAAGAATTCAATCATATTTAGGATTGCGCATACAACCCAGAGGATTGTCAGGACGATATTGATGATCTTCGCCCACAATTTCTTGGTTGCAATGGTCATTCCAATACCGTAGACAGCCAGAATCCACTCCAGGATAATGACTACCAGAATCGCATCCATGTTCTTGCCAAATAAAATACTCTTTAAAAACTCCATCTTCTCCACCTCACCTTTCCAATAGTGTTTTTGATTCATCTATCACTTCATAAGTTCCCGGAAAGCTGCAGAAGTCAGGTCGCCTCCTGCCTTCCTCTGTCTTATTAGACATTCCTCCAGGTACTCTTTATTTTCCACGGTCTTTTCCACCTCGCGGATCATCTCCTCTGGATTCTTTTTGATCTGATCCTTAGAAATGTAGGCCCTGCCATGTATGGTTTTTTCAAAGCCAAGTATCAACTGATTAGCGAGGAAGGCTCGCTCCAAAGCATTGACAATGACATTCTGATAATTGATATCAAAGTAATAATCGCACTCCTGAAACAGTTCCTCTATAATCTTCGGCTTAGCGCCAGGATAAAGGGTTACATTGGAATACTTCTCCTTATCCATAAGGGTCTTCGACATCTCTGTCACCGCCACAATATGAAAGTGAATCTGAGGCAGTCCAGTGATTAACTCCTCTATGCCTTCCAATTGATCCGAATTGGTGCAGATCAGTGCCTCCCTTCCATAGGAATTCTCTCTCGTAAAGCCATGTACATAGCCACCAGGTTTAAGATGCCGATGATTTGCTCCTAGGGATAAGAGTTTCTCATAGCTTCCCTCATTCATGACGATGACGGTGCTTGTACTTGGACTGCTGCCAGCTAGAATCCCCTTCATATTGCCAGGGATATCCTCTCGCACACCTTCCTGCCAGAAAAGGAGATCCTGTGCTCTTTTTTCTCGGGACCTGCTTCCCAATTTCTCAGCTACAAAGAATGGCGTGGACAGGGAATTATAGTAAATCTGTCGATCCAGGTAGCCTGCATCCTTAAGCATGTCCACTGCAAAGTCTACTCGACTCTTATATGAGGTCAATCGTCCCTTAAAGTCTAATAGAATATCCCCTGTTCGATAGTTCTCTGTAATCACTTCCCTTCCACTACTATCAAACCAGCTACGTAAAACGGCTTGTCCCTTAGCGTCCATGGTTCCTCTGCTATAGAGTCGCCCTTTACTATTGTAGTAGTCGCTGTAGCGATGGATGCCCTTCTCATCTAGCCACTCCACTGCACTTACCAGTCTCTTTTCTAGTGGCTTGGCATAGACAATTCGTCCCCTGAGATGGGTTTTATCATAGACCTCTCCATAGGAGTTATTGCCTCGAATCTCCCAGAGCTTAGGATGGTCAATCTGGTTAAAGTATCTGGCCTTCCCCTGACTTACTCCCAGGTAGTACTGGTAGATACTAGTGACATCTCGAGGGAGAAAGCCATCATCCATCATGGTAATCATAGGTCCCTTATATCCCGCCAGGCGAAAGGATGTACGGAGCTGATTGGCTGCCTCGTCATATGAATCTAGTAAGAGCACACTTGATTCCATCGCTCCATCACCTCCCTTGTTAGAAACTCCCTTGCCCTCTCATAGGACTTCTCATATACCTGATCCAAATCATTTCTTTTGAATAGTGTCAGCATCTTATCGCATAAGGCATCCACTTTTTCCTCTTTGGTCATTCGATCATGGAGTGGAATCAGATAACCATTCTCTCCATCTCGGATGAAGGTTGGATTGCCGTATCGCACATCAAATCCAATAATTGGGCATCCCGATCCAATAGCTTCCATCAGGCTTAAGCCAAAGCCCTCTGAGGTAGATCCCGATAGATACAATCCATAGTTTACATAGGTATCTGTCAAATCCTTCTGGCCCATGAGATGGATATAATCTCCTGCATGATTTTTTTCTATGAGATTCTTAAGGTTACCTTCCTCTCCACCTACACCGTAGATATCTAGAGACAGGTCATGAATCGTCTCATGTCCTTTTACACAGGCTAGGATCACCCAGTCAATATGCTTTTCTCTAGCCAGGCGTGATGCAGAGATAATGCGATGAGGATCTCTCTTCCCCTTAGGATACTTTAGTTCTGACAGACTTCCTACAGGGATGGTAATCACCTTTGGCCGAACCCCTATATACTTTTCAAATTGTTGGCACAGTAACTGATTCTGCTGATCCGTTGCTGTGATATAGAAGTCCACAGAGTCATGATTAGTAAATAAATAGTCATAGTAATTATTCCAAAGGATATAGTCCTCTGAAGTAGAGCCTTCGCTGAAGTGATCTGCATGGATGACCACACCAACTCTGGCTTGGTTTACATTTTCTAAAATAGGCTGTGCTAGACCTGTGGCACGATCGATAATCACTGTGTCCTTGGTTCCAAGACATAAGCTCTGCACCATATAACCAATCAGCTCCTGCTTAGAGTAGAGGATTCGGTCTGGAAAGCGAAAGATACTCTCTTCCCCCTCATCTCCTAGCATCTCTTCGTAGGCAGTTGACCCATCTCGATTAAAAAAGCGGCGCATATAGAGCTTGGCCTTCCCAGACTCTGGCGCGTAATACTCTGTATAGATCCGCTTGTCCTGGAAATAGTCCTTACGAATCAGCTTATTCTCCGATACATACTCCACACGGTGAATATACGCATGCTCCTCATCGGTAAAATAAAGGGTCACATAGTTCCCGCTTCCCTCGAAGAAGATTCGCCCTCTCTTACCTTGGCGCTCAGCTCGATACTCTCCCTTAGGCAGAGTCTTCTGAAATTCCTTGGTGCTATAGGTCACTTTGGCCACTTCAAAGTCAGTGAAATAGGTATAGAGCCAGATAATCTCCTGATCTAGGAAACCGATATTCTCTGTCATCAGTGCCAGGCTGTCTCTGGGAAACATATCCGTGAAAACAAACTTCGCTGGCTGATGGATCTCTCGTAACATCTTGGCACGATAGCTCTCAGCATACTCGACACCGCTGGATGCCCAGCCAATGCCTAAGTTAAAATTGTAAATCATAAGCTCCCCTCTTTATGGAAATACAATCTGCATATCTCCCTTGGCATCCACATGATGACGCCCGAGAAATATAAACCGTTCGATAGATTCCTGCATCATATCCTCCATATTGTGGTAGGATTCGTAGGCCTCTCTGTTATATTCAAATAAAGGATTCAACTGGGCCATGGATCGACCGGCAGTGGCATATTGTAACTGCTGCAGGTAGTCTACCTCTTCAATCCATGCCTCATCCAATGCCTTAAGAATGCACCTTCTTAAGTACTCCTGCTGCCGATTTTCATCCTCAAATTCTTCCATTTTCTTATGGAAGAGATCTGCAGCATATGCCACTAATTCCTGCTCCATCAGTTTCTTCTTACGTCCCTCATGGATCCGATTAACATCTAGGTGATAAGAGAGGTGATCCAGGATATAGCGCTGGAGTTCTCTCTTATCTGGATTCTTTTCTTTAGACAGATAGCGATGGATCTCATGGGACACAATCCCTTGCACCACTTCCTGGGAGATATATCCCTTATCTAGCAAGCGATTTCTAGCAGCATAGAGGATCTCTCTCTGCCGCTTTAAAACCTTGTCATACTGAAAGGAATTCTCTCTACTAGAGACTTCATTTTCTTCCCCCTTCTTTTGGATGCCATCAATGATTCGCTTCAGATGATGCTTACTAATAAAGCGCTTCTGTAATAGCTTCTCAAGCTTATCCTTACCAAGGCTAGAGGATACCAGTTCATCCTCTAGGGAGACGAAGAACTGACTGCTGCCAGGGTCACCCTGTCTACCAGCCCTGCCCCTTGCCTGCTTCTCCTGCCGCACATTCCCCATGCGACCATTGCCTAGTACTGCTAAGCCACCTAATTCCTGTACACCCTTTCCTAAGCGGATATCGGTACCTCTGCCAGCCATTCCTGTAGATACCGTAACAGAGCCATACTGCCCTGCTTCCTTGATGATATCTGCTTCCCAAAAGGCATTGTTAGCATTTAACAAGCTATGGGGGATTTTCTCCTCTACTAAGAGAGAGGAGATTAACTCCGTATCCTGTATGGTAGGTGTCACAACAAGGACTGGCTGACCCTTTTCATGACGTTTCTTCACATCCATAACCACTGCGCGGGTCTGCTCTTCTGCGGTCTGGAAGTAGCGGTCCTTTAAGTCCTTTCTCTGATTCTTCTTATTGGGCTGGATCCGAACGACCTTTTTATGATAGGTGGCCCGTAATTCCTTTCTGGCATCATAAAGGGTTCCACTCATGCCAGACATCTTAGGAAACATCCGAAAGAAATTCTGGTAGGTAATGGATGCCACTGAGCGCTGCTCCTGGGTTCTCTCACAGCCCTCCTTGGTTTCAATGGCCTGATGCTGTCCTCCCTGCAGACGCATGCCTGGCATGGTACGTCCTGCACCGTTATCTAAGAGAACAATCTCTCCTTCATCGGAGACAATGTATTCCTTCTCATTGGTCATAACGGTATGAGCTCGAAGGGCTAAGGTAACATGTCGATTCAGTTCAAACTGCTCCTTCGAGTAGAAGTGCTTAATTCCGAAGAATCTCTCTGCATCCTCTACTCCCTCCTTGGTAAGCCATACTGCCTTTTCCTCTAACTCATAGTCCTTATCCTCTTCTAGGGTAGATACATAGGTATCCGTTAAATCAAAAAGATTGGACTGGACTCTTGGTGCGCCAGAGATTACCAGTGGCATAGAGGCTGCATCCAAGAGAACCGTATCTGCTTCATCAATAATGACTGCATAGAAGTCTCTTAGGAAGCGATCCTCTGCACTTTTCACCAGGTTATTAATGAGATAATCAAAGCACATCGCTGCCTGGGTGGTATATAAAACATCTGCCCCATAGTAAGCCTTCTTATCCTCATTTCCTGTCTTGGTCTTTTCCTTGGATACGCCTACACCAACAGTGAGCCCTAGAAATTCATATACCGGTCCCATTTCCTTAGCATCACGAATGGCCAGGTAAGCATTTGCAGTAACAAGGACTGCTCCCTTTCCAGTCAGGCCATTGAGATAAAGAGGCATGGTGGCTGTGAGGGTTTTTCCCTCGCCGGTATACATTTCCACCAAATGATTCTGTGCCAATGCAATGGCTCCTAGAATCTGTACGTCATAGGGATACATGCCAAGGATTCTGAAGTCCGCTTCGCAGACCACTGCAAAGGCCTCAGGGAGAAGCTTCATCAGGTTCTCTCCCTGGTCCAAGCGGTCACGAAACTCCTTCGTCTTCGCCGCTAATTCCTGATCACTTAGCGCTTCGATCTCGTCCCGCAGTTTTTTAATTTTCTTAAGTAGTGTCTTTCCTCGGGACATGTCTCTTCTTAGTCCTTTCCCCTTTTTCTTTCTCTTCCTTTTTCCGTCTCATATAGTCTGCCGCATCGATTTCTCGAAGCCTTAGATCATGAAAATGGAATTCATGAGCACCTGCTGCTATGAGCTGTATCTCATAGGCATAGGTCTTCAGCGGACACATAAATTCAAGTTCTCGGTCTCGCATGAAAGCCTGGCCTTCCTTCTCTCCATTCTTACCATAAAACACAATCTTAAAATACATCCCTCGATCTAGATCCATCTCCATTCTCGACTGGAGGAGGTAGGCACTCTCTCCATCGATCATTGGAAGGGTTGGTTCTATTCGCATAGCCTGATAATTGGTCCTTGAGTACCAGGTCTTCACCACTGTTCCAGGAGGAAGTAATTCATTAATGAAGTGCACATGCCCTCGATCAATGAATTGAATCCGTGAGCCATAGAGATAACTATTGGCCGTATATTCTGTCCAATTGATAATCCATCGGCCATCCATCAAACGGTTTCTCCTTCCTACTTTAGTAAGCGTCCATAGTTTTGTTCTAGTACCATATGGTACATCTCAACGAACCAGTAGACGATTCCTGAGGTGTCATCATTATGTCTGCCATGTAATCCCTTTCCGATAATGGTACAGCGGTCATCGGATAGGTGACGTACCAGGTTCTGGTAACCTCCCACGTCGTAATCATCCTCATACATATAAGCCACGATAAAGGTGGTATCTGCCCATATGGTATGATCAAATCGATCCCAGAAACGATGATTCAATCCTTCGATTCCTTCGTCTTCTAGGCTCTCCTCTGCCTTCCACAGTACATCCAGGGAAGTGGGGAATCCCCCTGGGCGATGGATTCGCTCTGCCTGGGCCATACTGCCAAGGCTTGCCAATGGCTTACCTAAGAGGATATATCCAGGCTTCAGGAAGGTTCCATAATACATGGCGCCAAAGGTTCCCATCGATAGTCCGGAGAATACCACCTGCTCTCTGGTAAATCCCAGTTCTTCCATACATTCCTCAATGGTATCCCGTATCATCTCTTCGTATTCTCTGGATCCCAGATAGAAGGCACCACCCTCTAGTCTGGACTCTGCGATGAGAAGCATAGGCGTCCCAAAGGAGCACATCATATGGTAGCCCTCGAATCCCTCCTGTGTCTTATATCCAGAAAAGTAGACACATAGAGGCGGTTTCCGGTCTCTTGGGTCAAAGTAACTAAAGAGTTCCTCTCTCTTTCTAGTGACATGTCTCTTCCCACCAGGGAGAAAGTATCCCTTATCATGACGTGAGAATCGGTCATGGAGACCCCTCAAATAGACTCTGCCCTTCCCCTTGGCCCAGATCGAGAAGAATAGCTGTCCTCCACAACGATTGGCCTCCAATTGGATGATGTCCTTCATGTCCTCTTCTGTATATACCCATTGTTCTACAATCTCATCCACAGAACCTCTGGGGAAGAGATCACAATGCAGTTCCAATTCCACATTGGAAGTGGTCTCATACTCCAGCCAGATATCTAAGGCCTGGTGCAATTCGATGGGGATATTATAGCGATAGAAAGCCATCTGGCTCATCTCTTGACCAAACTCTCCATCGAATACTGTTTCCGAAAAACCATTCCAGGAGACATCCCCATGGAAATTCGTAGATACCGTTAATCCATGTGGACGAAACTTCTCTCCATAGGAACCACCATAGTAGTCCCTTAGATCCTTTTGTAAGAATTCCTGCAGATCTTCTGCCTTTAGAACCTGTCCCATACGGTGGGCCAGTAGGTCTCCCATTCCCTTTTCATTCTGATATCCCTCGATGACAAAAAGGGAATAGGCTCTCACATGCCCCTTTAAAAAGTCAATCTCATCTCGATCCAATGGGCGCTCTACAAAGGCGATATCATACTCCCACTTTTTCGTATCCTTATCTCCTAAGTCAGGCTCATAGTTCCAGAGTACTTCTAACTCTTTCGGAAGGAGCTCTATGTAGTTATTTGGTCCGAATTGTATGCCTCTAATATTCAATGCTTTCTACAACTCCTCTCCACTGCTCTAGTAAGTTCTCCATAGAAAAGTTGCGACCGATGTCATAAGCCCAAATCATGGCTTCATTCCAATGCTTTCTACTTTCTAGATAATAGGGCAGGCTCTCTCTTAAGTCTTCCATTTGACTGAGAACTCTGCCATTTTTTTCATTTTTTAGATACTGGTTTTCCCTCATTCCGATCTGAGGGATGCCCATGCTAATAGCCTCAATCTGAAGGAATTGGTCTACATTTGCTCCTAGATCTAGAATCAAGCGCTGCATACGAATGGTGTGATTACAGGACATCTCATCCACACATTGATCCACGAAGAAGCGCTTGGCGCAGATGGTCATCTCATCCAGGCCATTCTCCGACACCTCTTCCTGATCCCTGGCCATCTCTGGATCCAAGTCATGGGTCATCAGGATATGTCGCACCTCATTTAGGATCTCATAGGGCCTCTGATAACCTGCCTTACGTGTGAAAATGTGGACCATGGCGTATGGATTATCACCCATGTACTGACCCAGGATCGTAATCACAGGGTCCTTATCCTCTGGGTGGAGGTCATCAAATGCCAGGAGAATATTCTGCACATGCAGGGTCTGACTAATTCCCTGTTCCAGGCGGGTATCATATGGAGTAATGGTTACAATCTCCTGTCCATGGTAGCCAGGATACTGGATAACCTCCTCCTGATGAGCAGCTGTGTCCACTACCAGGATTCCAGCCTTCTCTAACAGGGGCTTCAGTTCCTCTCCAGATTCCAGCTCTCTTCGGTTCTTGAAGTAGCATAGGATGATGGAACGATTATGTAAGAGATTTCCCAGAACCTTCCCATGTCTCCTATGGGCAGCCACTAGAAAGATGTCACTGGCCTCGGTGTGAAGCAGATTCTGTTCGAGAACCTCCTGGATCATTTCCTCTATGGATAGATAATGACTTTTCTGAAATGCTACCTCCCCACCAGATAGGATATATGTCCCATGATTCGGATTCACATCCACCTGTCCACTGGTCGCATCTCGGATGAATCGCCAGTCTCCCTTCTCATCTAAGTATTGCTCCCACTTAGGTTCTCCATTTTCATAGAGAATGGTCAGTGAGATAAAGCCACGATCATCGTATACATTCTTTCGAACCAGAGTGTCCTCTTGGTAGAGATCCACTTGGATCATATTGCCATCTTCACCAAATTCCACCTTGGCATACTTCTCTCCATGCAAATATGCCAGCACAGCAAATCCAGAATAGGAAAAGGATGTCCCCTCCGGCCACTTCAGATCTCGAAAGGAGAATACCGATACAGACCTTCTCCGAATCCCTTGCATGGAGTCAAATATAGACCAATAGGTAACATGGTATAGTCCCTGCCGATGTAGGAAGTGTCGTAGGTTCGGTGTGTGGGAAAGCAAAAGTAACTCCATAGGACATAACTCATTCCGATAGAATAACTGTACTTCCTTTACCGTATCGTCACACTCTGTCACCAATTTGGGCAGATACCAGAATTGTTCATTTTCCTTCCATTCATTATCTCGGTACCATGCAGGTATAAAGTAAAGCATAGGTCTCTCCGTCTCATTCACTGCTGTCACATGAAAAAATGGTAATGATCAAATAAATAATAGGCTCGGAATTCTCGAACCAAGGGACAGATAAATCCCACCAGAAGCATCACATTGGATGGAACCAGTGCCAGGCCAGATGGCAGAATTCCGAAGTATGCCATAAGTAAGGAGATACATAAGACTCCCGCCTGGAATATGCCGCTTAATAAGCTAAGGAGAAATACCCGTCCACACAGATACCTCTGTGTAGCTGGTCCCGCATAGACATCTGCAATGCAGTCTCCATTCTTCTGTAGATTCTTCGCCTGTTCCTTAGGCATCAACATAATAAAGGAGAATCCCACGTCGATCAGAATGACGAAGAATAGATATACACCAATTCCGATTGGATCTGTTAGTACAAGGGACTTACAAATTTCTAAGAATGCTGGATTCTCTGGGAATAAATAAGCAAGGCCCTTTAAAATCAGCTGGGGAAGTAAAAATAAGGCCGATGCAAACATGACAGGCATGGTGCCAATGGGATTCCACTTAATGGGAATATAGCTTTTATCTCCATGGATATTATTGATAGATACCCGAAGTACTGGAATCTTCAGGGTATGGGTCTCTGCGATCAGAGTCCACACGAGGACCACAGCACATAAAAGAAGGATTGGTTTATATTTCCCCCAGTCATAAGAACGAATCATCTGGCTATTACCCACTATTAGGTTCACTAGGATAATAGGAGTCATATCACCGATTCCGTGCTTCTTATTCCATAGGGCCAATTTGGTAATTAACATGGAGCCAAATACCATCTCAGCCATGGCCAAATAGCGAAGATGCTTCACCTCTAGCGCATCTGATTGGAAGGTCAGGGACTGAGAGATGGTAAAGGACATCAGTACTGCTATGAAAAATGCCATCCGTTCAACACGGCGTGTCATCTTCAATTGTGACGTTTTGGCCCTAGACTCTGCGCGACGGAAAACAGATAAAAACATCATAATCATCGAAGCGTTAATATAGGGGGTTATGCCTAGAGCCATCCACGTCTGTTGGTGTCTGTCGGCGCTTAACATCGTACGAAAAAGAGCAGAGGCATCCTGGGATGCCTGACTGCTCCAATTCGTTACAACGCCGTACAGAGGGAGGGCTCGTCCCAGGAGATAGACAGTCAGAATGCCCGCTGTAACCAGTAAACGATTACCTAACTCATGGGATCTGACTGTTTTCTTGTCCATAACGATGCCTTCCTCTGCCTTTCATTCGGCTTTATTCTTCAGAATCCTCTTTCTCTTCCTTATCCTTATCTTCTTCCTTCTTCTCAATTACCTTGGCAACAACTGCTGATGCTACGCCGGCAAGTGGAAGCCATGACCACCATACGCGAACTCCATCGCCGTCATCTTCGTCGATATCCTTATTGGCTAATGGTGTCTCTACATCATCTACATCAATGGTTGGCTCCTGTACTGGTAATGGAGCAGGTGTTGGTGCTGGAGCAGGTGCAGGAGCTGGAGCAGGTGCTACTGGAGCTGGAGCTGCTGCAACCGGAGCTGTAGGTGCCACTGGAGCTGGAGCTGCTGCAACTGGAACTGCAGGTGCCACTGGTGTAGGTGCAGGGCCAGGAGTCGGTGCTGTACTATTCGCGGTGCTATTTGAAGTGGAAACACTCTCACTCTCGCTGATGGATGTGGATGTGCTCTCACTCTCGCTCAGGCTTGTTGAAGTACTTTCGCTCTCGCTCAAGCTGGTAGAAGTGCTCTCACTTTCACTGGTGGAGGTTGAGGTGCTCTCACTTAGGCTTGTTAAAGTAGATATACTATCACTCAGGCTATTGCTGATGGATGTACTCTCACTCTCGCTGTTGCTAATGGATGTACTGTCACTCAAGCTATTGGATATACTTTCACTCTCGCTCAGGCTGGTGGAGGTACTCTCACTCTCACTCAGACTAGTGGAAGTACTCTCACTCTCGCTTAGGCTAGTAGAAGTACTCTCACTTTCGCTCAGGCTAGTAGAGGTGCTTTCACTTTCGCTTAGGCTGGTGGAGGTGCTTTCGCTCAAGCTAGTTGATGTACTCTCGCTCTCACTCAGGCTGGTTGAGGTACTCTCGCTCTCACTCAGGCTGGTGGAAGTACTCTCGCTTTCGCTCAGACTGGTGGATATGCTCTCACTTTCGCTCAAGCTTGTTGAGGTACTCTCACTCTCGCTCAGGCTGGTGGATGTACTCTCGCTCTCGCTCAGACTGGTGGAGGTACTCTCACTTTCGCTCAGGCTAGTGGAGGTACTCTCACTCTCACTGAGACTAGTTGATGTACTTTCACTCTCGCTGAGGCTGGTAGAGGTACTTTCGCTCTCACTCAGACTAGTAGAAGTACTCTCACTTTCACTGATGGAGGTTGATGTACTCTCGCTCTCACTTAGGCTGGTGGAGGTACTTTCGCTCTCACTCAAACTTGTAGAGGTGCTCTCACTCTCGCTTAGGCTAGTAGAAGTACTCTCACTTTCGCTCAGGCTAGTTGAGGTGCTTTCACTTTCGCTTAGGCTGGTGGAGGTGCTTTCGCTCAAGCTAGTTGATGTACTCTCGCTCTCACTCAGGCTGGTGGAGGTGCTCTCGCTCTCGCTTAGGCTGGTTGAAGTACTCTCACTTTCGCTGAGGCTGGTGGAGGTACTCTCACTCTCGCTCAGACTGGTGGAGGTACTCTCGCTCTCACTCAGGCTAGTAGAAGTACTCTCACTCTCGCTGAGGCTGGTGGATGTACTCTCACTTTCGCTCAGGCTAGTTGAAGTACTCTCGCTTTCGCTCAGACTGGTGGAGGTTCTCTCACTTTCACTCAGGCTAGTAGAGGTGCTTTCACTCTCGCTCAGGCTGGTGGAGGTACTCTCACTCTCGCTCAGGCTGGTAGAGGTACTCTCGCTCTCACTCAAGCTGGTGGATGTACTCTCACTTTCGCTCAGGCTAGTTGAAGTACTCTCGCTTTCGCTCAGACTGGTGGAGGTGCTCTCACTTTCACTCAGGCTAGTAGAGGTGCTTTCACTCTCACTGAGACTAGTTGATGTACTTTCACTCTCGCTGAGACTGGTGGATGTACTCTCGCTCTCACTCAGGCTGGTGGATGTACTCTCGCTCTCGCTCAGACTGGTGGAGGTACTCTCGCTCTCACTCAGGCTGGTAGAGGTACTTTCACTTTCACTCAGACTAGTAGAAGTACTCTCACTTTCACTAATGGAGGTGGATGTGCTCTCACTCTCGCTCAGACTAGTTGATGTACTCTCACTTTCGCTCAGGCTAGTGGAGGTACTCTCACTCTCACTGAGACTAGTTGATGTACTTTCACTCTCGCTGAGGCTGGTAGAGGTACTTTCGCTCTCACTCAGACTAGTAGAAGTACTCTCACTTTCACTGATGGAGGTTGATGTACTCTCGCTCTCACTTAGGCTGGTGGAGGTACTTTCGCTCTCACTCAAACTTGTAGAGGTGCTCTCACTCTCACTTAGGCTGGTGGAGGTGCTTTCACTCTCGCTTAGGCTAGTAGAAGTACTCTCACTTTCACTGATGGAGGTTGATGTACTCTCACTTTCGCTCAGGCTTGTTGATGTACTTTCACTCTCACTCAGGCTGGTGGAGGTGCTCTCGCTCTCACTCAGACTAGTTGAAGTACTCTCGCTCTCGCTGAGACTGGTGGAGGTGCTCTCACTCTCACTCAAACTTGTGGAGGTGCTCTCACTCTCACTCAGGCTTGTGGAGGTACTTTCGCTCTCACTCAAGCTGGTGGAGGTGCTTTCGCTCTCGCTTAGGCTTGTGGAGGTGCTTTCACTCTCACTCAGACTGGTGGAGGTGCTTTCACTCTCGCTCAGGCTAGTTGAAGTACTCTCACTCTCACTCAGACTGGTGGAGGTACTCTCGCTCTCACTTAGACTGGTGGAGGTACTCTCACTTTCGCTGAGGCTGGTGGAGGTACTCTCACTTTCGCTGAGGCTGGTGGAGGTACTCTCGCTCTCACTGAGACTAGTTGATGTACTCTCACTTTCGCTCAGGCTTGTAGAGGTGCTTTCACTTTCGCTCAGACTGGTGGAGGTAGATGTACTATCACTCAGGCTGTTGCTGGTGGATGTACTGTCACTCAAGCTATTTGAAACAGATGTCGATGTACTGATGCTGTTACTGATAGAGTCTGAGATTGAGGTACTGGTGCTGACGGAGTTTGAAACCGAGTTAAAGTGCTCAATGGATACATAGCGAAAGAGAATGGTCGCATTGTTACCTGGCTTTGTCAGGCTACCCCTGGCATCCTTCAGTCCATCATTGTTCCAGTCATCTACAACGAGGTTTACATTTCCAGTCTCATTCTCAATAGAGACATCCAGATACTTATATCCAGGGATGTCCTGACCCTTGATCTGGAATCCGGTACGCTCACCTGTTTCATCCTTGATGTACTCGATCTCGGCCTGTTTTACATTCGGGATCACATTACCGTTCTCATCTACATACTTGATATCAACAGAACGAGCTGCCTTATATGTCATCTCATTGATCTGGAACTGCTGGAGCGCATTGTAGGCACCAGTAGATGCGGAGATAACCAGGGACATCGCCTCATCGGCACTATCCACATGAGTTGTGAGAACCAGGTCCTCTTGTGTGGTTACCGTACGGGTTTTAGTAACAGTCTCCGTTACAGCCTTATAGTATCGATTATCTTCTCCCTTGATGGTATAACCAGCAGCCGTTGCGTCTTCTTCATATGTTTTAGAATCAAAGAAACGCCCATAGCGCCAGGACCACCCATAATAGCTTGAGTCATCAAACATCTCATTAGTGGTGTTTGTCTCCTCATAGGTCTCTTCTTTGGTGACATCCTTACCACCCTTAATTACCATTTTGAGGGTGCGGCTATTACCATCATAGGACAGCTCATAATCGAAGGTCTTATTCGGTTCCGTAATTGTGGAGGTCAGATTCTGTGAACCATTGGTTCCATCCATATTCACGATGGAATCAGCGAACATATAGTAATAGGTCTGCTTGTTAGAAAGTGCTGTAAATGCTGCAGCTCCATTACTATCCATCTTTACATCATAATAATCTCCATCATATCTAGATTTCTTGGTAAAAGTAAGACCATTCTCTAATACGAAGGTGCTTTTGTCCTTCCACCGTACACCGTAGGTCTTAACTGCGGCACCATAATAACCCTCAGTTTTATCTACTACCGTGTACTCTTCTGGATTGTCCTTATTGTAAACATGGTATACCGCAGCATTATCAGGAGCCCAACCATAATTAGAGCCACTGGCATTACCTGCTCCACCATTACTATAGGTATCTAATTCGAATCCTGTTGCATTCTCAATTCCACCAATACCCATATTGGCACCAGTCTTACCAACCTGATCCGTATTACCTGTATGGAAGGCGATACCAATACCATCCGCAATGACTGTCTGACCATAATCTTGGGATGTACTAACATTACCAAGGTTCACAACGCCCTTAATTGTAAAGCTGGAATTCATATCAATCTTATTCTTAAGATGAATATTACCAACCTGGCTATTTTCTGCCTTGGTCAGTGTGAATTTCACATACTTCTGTCCATTAGCGCCATCGATAATCTCAGGTGCTACACCAGAGGATACCTCGATATAGTCCTGCCAGTTATTACCGTCAATGGTAATGATTCCATCCTCTCTAATTTCAACACTCTGCAATTTTGCAAAGCTAGCTAGAGGCATATAGACATTGGTTACCTTAGACTCAGCAGGCTGGTCCTCTAGCGCAGTTTCAGAATCCAAATATGTCTGAGACTCGCTCTCACTCTCACTTACAGATGTGGATTCACTTGCACTAAGGCTGTCCTGGTTCTCTGTGCTAAGGCTGTCCTGATTCTCTGTGCTAAGGAGGCTCTCAGGTGCCGCACTCTCAGATGCAGACTGCTGGAGATCTAACTTCTCCTCTAGCTCTCCACGCTCTTCTAATGTGTTGGTGGTTTCAGCAGCGTAGACCACGTTGCCCTGGGAATAGAGAACAGCTCCGCCAACCACTGCACCAGCAGCACCGACGCCCTTTAATAAGCTGTCCTTTCGGTTATGCTTTTTAGAATTGTATTTTTTCATAATGTTCTCTTCCTGTCTAAATCCAACCACGGGTTACAAAAAAATCCTTAGGAACTTTGCAACTGGCTGCCATTTTACAGGCCCTTTAGCTTTGCGTCACTGCCTTTCGACAGTTTTGCTAAACGGTATGAGAAGTATGAAAACTAGTATACATTTTGGGAATGATTCGATTCTCTTTATATGTATGGTATCATCAAATGTCTACTTTTGCCAATACCTATTATGCAATCAAAGTCACAAATTTGGTAGTTGACAGTTATGCAGTATCCTATCAAGCGCATATATTCCTGTCTTGAAGTAAACGAATTCGTTTTCATAACTATACATTCTCTGCTTTAATATGAGAATTTTCTACACATATCATGATTCTTATTCATTCATACTTTTCAAATATTCAATTGTATTCACGATGCCACACTTCTGGTAGTAACTGGCTCTAAAACGTATCGTAACGGGACCTTATCCACCTCCCCTAATCCCTTTACAAATTCTTGAACCACTCTATCCGCTACACGCCTCGCATTGGCATGATTGGTACCAATCAGTAAAACTGCAAACTGTCGATCAGAGAAGCAATTGGATACATCTCCTCGGCGAAGGCTTCGACTAAGCGCCTCTTGTAGTTTCATGGTATAGGCCTCCCCATACTTCTCACTATCTAATGTGAAGAGAACCAATTCCGAGTCAATTCGATTTCGATCCCCTGTTCGTTCCATAAATCGATAGATATCTCGGAATCCATCAAAATCGACATTATATACTCCTCTTTCATCTCTGGTCTCAATAATGTAATTACGAATATCTGAAATGCCAAATTCCTTCGGCGTATCCTCTTTATTGGAAATCGTTTTGGAAACAGTAGAAAAATGATACTGGCCATGACCTGCATGCTTGGATATGTATAGCGCCTGATCTGCCAGCTTATACAACTGCTCAAATTCATCTGCACAGAGGGTTGAGGACATTCCTACAGAGACACTAAAGCCAGATAATATCTGGATCTCTGAAGATACCTTCTCAGAGATATCCTCACAAATAATACGAGCCTTTTCCTCAGCTAGCTCCATGGAGTCTGTTCCTGGCATAAATACAACGAATTCATCTCCCCCTACCCGAGCGATGATATCCTCCTGTCGGAATAACTCCTGTAGAGCTTTTGTTAAGGTCCGAAGTGCGAGGTCCCCTGTAGGATGGCCAAATGTGTCATTCAGATTCTTAAAATTGTCAACATCAAGCATCATCAGAATGGCCTTCCCATGACGCTGTAAATAAGCGTTCGACCAATCCTCAAGATATGCACGATTCCATGCGCCGGTTAACCCATCCCGGCCTGCCAAGTGCTTAATTCCTTCTGCATAGCGATGCATGGCTTCACAGATTTGTGATGTGGCACACTTTGCCTCTTCTAGAGACAGACCGTTTACGGCCAGTATCTCAAGGACTTCGACACGAAGTGGAGACAGATCAATACATTTCATAAAATCCAAATGAACACCCCCATATTGCGGTATTATCTTATTTCCCTCAGTTTGTATTTTATCTTTATGACCTCCCTGCTCTGAAGTACTGAAAATGTGAATTATCCTACATAATTGGTACTTGACTTATTTCTTTTTATTGTTCCACCTCCCTGTTTTCTGGAACTTATACCAACTGAAACAGTATCATTCCATCTCTTACAGATACTTATGGATTGATCTATATTTCCACAAAAAAAGACCGCCTCTAGTTACCTAGAGACGGTCTCAAGTGTTAAATTATAACGCTACAGGATAGCTTTGGATTAGTCTGCGTACAGAGTAACCAGCTTGTTCAGGTAAGTGTAACGCTCCTTAGCGCCCTGTGCACCCTTCTCGAAGTATACTTCAGCCTTTTCAGGATGGAACTTCTTCAGAGAAGCGTAACGGTTCTCACCAACCAGGAACTCCTTATAGTCTTCTGTTGGAGCCTTAGAATCAAGGGTGAACTTGTTCTCAGCCTTAGAAGGATCGAATCTGAAGTCGAACCAATATCCAGACTTAACAGCCAGGTCTTCCTCGGTCATAGCCTTAGACATACCCTTCTTGATACCATGGTTGATACATGGAGCATATGCAATGATCAGGGATGGTCCTGGATATGCCTCTGCCTCAGCGATAGCCTTAACTGTCTGATTCATATCAGCACCCATAGAGATCTGTGCTACATATACATAACCATAGGACATTGCGATAGAAGCAAGATCCTTCTTCTTCGTATCCTTACCACCTGATGCGAACTGAGCAACAGCTCCGATAGGTGTAGACTTAGAAGACTGTCCACCAGTGTTGGAGTAAACCTCAGTATCGAATACCATGATGTTGATGTCCTTACCAGAAGCAAGTACATGATCCAGACCACCGAATCCGATATCGTAAGCCCAACCATCACCACCGAAGATCCACTGAGACTTCTTGGACAGGAAGTCCTTCTCAACCAGGATCTCAGCTGCGACATCATTCTTGATCTCGCCAAGAGCTGCTACAACCTTCTCAGTTGCAAGCTGGTTAGCAATACCATCATTGAAAGTCTCCTTCCAATCAGCTACTGCTGCTGTCAGAGCTGCATCACCTGTAGCTGCAACAACTTCATCCAGCTTATTAGCCAGCTTGTCACGGATAGCTCTCTGAGCAAGAAGCATACCATAACCAAACTCAGCTGCATCCTCGAACAGGGAGTTAGACCATGCAGGACCATGACCCTGTGCGTTTACAGTGTAAGGTGTAGAAGGTGAAGAGTTAGCCCAGATAGAAGAACATCCAGTTGCATTCGCAATGTACATTCTATCACCAAAGAGCTGTGTGACCAGACGAGCATAAGGTGTCTCACCACATCCACCACAAGCGCCAGAGAACTCAAGCAGAGGCTGTCTGAACTGAGAGCCCTTAACAGAGTTGATCTTGAACTTCTCAATCAGGTCTTCCTTATCAGGAAGCTTAACTGCATAATCGAAGTACTTCTGCTCTCCTTCGTTGGTCTCGAAGTCGCCCATCTGGATAGCCTTTTCCTTAGCAGGACATACATTTACACAAGAACCACATCCGGTACAATCCATTGCGGATACAACGATTGCGAACTTGTAATCTGCATTACCTGTAAGGTCCTTAGTCTGCATGCCTTCTGGCTTATTTGCATCCTCTTCAGCTGTCAGAGCAACTGGACGGATTGCTGCATGAGGACATACATATGCACAGCGGTTACACTGAATACACTTTGTTGCATCCCATACAGGAACGTCTGTTGCAACACCACGCTTCTCGTATGCTGCAGTACCGGATGGTGTAGCACCATCTACATATGGCATTGTTGCAGATACAGGAATTGTGTTACCAGTCTGAGAGTTAACCTTCTGCTGGATATTCTTAACGAAGTCGATAACTTCTTTGCTGCCAGACTGATCGATTGACTGAGAGAAGTCCTCATCAGGGCAATCCTTCCAAGATGCAGGTACGTCAATCTTCTGGTAAGCAGTTGCACCAGCGTCGATCGCATCCCAGTTCATCTTAACAACGTTATCGCCCTTAGCTGCATAGGAAGCCTTCGCTGCGTCCTTCATCAGCTGGAGAACCTGCTCCTCAGGGATCAGCTTAGTCAGTGAGAAGAATGCGGACTGAAGTACAGTGTTGATACGCTTGCCAAGTCCGATTTCCTTACCGATCTTAACACCATCGATGATGTAGAAGTTAATATTGTGCTCAGCGATGTAACGCTTAACCTGTCCAGGAAGCTTCTCATCCAGTTCCTCTGGAGTCCACTGTGTATTGAACAGGAATGTACCACCATCAACCAGATCCTGAACCATAGGATACTTGTAGATGTATGCTGTACAATGACATGCTACGAAGTTTGCCTGGTTGATCAGGTATGTGGAACGAATTGGGCTATGACCGAAACGAAGGTGAGAAATAGTTACACCACCGGACTTCTTAGAATCATAGTCAAAGTAAGCCTGCGCGTACATATCAGTGTTGTCACCGATAATCTTGATAGAGTTCTTATTCGCACCTACGGTACCATCAGCACCAAGGCCCCAGAACTTACAGTTTGTTGTACCCTCTGGTGTGGTTACAGGATTCTCCTTAACCTCAAGAGACAGATGAGTTACATCATCGATGATACCGATGGTGAATCTCTTCTTCTCAGTATTTCTGTAAACAGCGATGATCTGTCCAGGAGTAGTATCCTTAGAACCAAGACCATAACGACCTGTGAATACAGGAACCTGATCGAACTTCGTGCCCTTTAAAGCTGCTACTACGTCTAAGTAGAGAGGCTCACCAAGGGAACCTGGCTCCTTTGTACGATCCAGTACAGAGATTTTCTTAACTGTATCAGGAATTGCATCAACAAGTGCATCTGCACAGAATGGACGGTAGAGACGAACCTTAACAACGCCGACCTTCTCACCCTTTTTCATTAAGTAATCGATAGTCTCATCGATTGTCTCACATACGGAACCCATAGCGATGATGATATTCTCAGCATCAGGAGCACCATAGTAGTTGAAGAGCTTGTAGTCAGTACCAATCTTCTCGTTGATCTTATCCATGTAAGTCTGGACGATTGCAGGCAGTGCATCATAAGTAGAGTTGCAAGCCTCTCTAGACTGGAAGAAGATATCAGGGTTCTGAGCGGAGCCTAATTCCTTCGGATGGTTAGGATTCAGAGCGTTCTGCTTGAATGCCTTCAGTGCATCCTGATCGATCATATCCTGAAGTTCAGGATAACCATTCTTCTCATCCCAAGTTTCAATCTTCTGAATCTCATGAGAAGTACGAAAACCATCGAAGAAGTTGATGAATGGAACATGGCCCTTCAGAGCAGATGCATGAGCAACTGGAGTCAGATCCATTACTTCCTGTACGGAAGATTCACAGAGCATTGCTACACCAGTCTGGCGGCAAGCATATACATCAGAATGATCACCAAAAATGTTCAGTGCATGAGTTGCTACACAACGTGCAGATACATCGAATACACCTGGAAGTCCCTCACCAGCAATCTTATACAGATTAGGAATCATCAGAAGAAGACCCTGAGATGCGGTATAAGTTGTAGTAAGTGCACCAGCTGTAAGAGATCCGTGAACGGCACCTGCGGCACCTGCCTCGGACTGCATCTCGGTGATCTGTACAGTCTGTCCGAACATATTCTTACGTCCGGCTGTTGCCCATTCGTCTGTTGCCTCAGGCATTACAGATGAAGGGGTGATGGGATACATAGCTGCTACTTCAGTAAATGCATAAGAAGCATGAGCTGCAGCATGGTTACCATCCATGGTTTTCATTTTTCTTTTGATCATGAATTTTCCCTCCTAAAAACAAGAATAAAACCCTGTAAAATCAATGTTTTCTGAAATACCACCGAGGACTAATCAGCCTGTGCTATTTCAAAAATACACAATTTGCACAAAGTCCAATCATTATTTTAGATTTCCTATTAGTAAAAATCAATAGAAGTACTTAGAAATCATCTGTTTAATTTTTCATACATACATACAAAAAGAGTGATATGTATTCAACATTCCTATGCTTATTGACTATCTGTTATCAAAAAAGCAGAAATTCCGCATATGATTAGTAGAAACAGTTGCCAAAATCCGAATTTCCTAATAAAATAAGAAACGTTGCAATGAAATAATACGTATGCTGAAAGGATAAAACATGATCCAAGCAAGTAACGTCTCTCTTCGTTTTGGTAAAAAAGCCCTTTTCGAAGACGTAAATATCAAATTCACTGAGGGTAACTGTTATGGCTTAATTGGTGCCAACGGTGCTGGTAAGTCTACCTTCTTAAAGATTCTCTCTGGCAAGATTGAGCCAACCAGTGGTGATATCATCATCACTCCAGGTCAACGTCTCTCTGTCTTAGAGCAGGATCACTTCAAGTACGATGCATATACTGTACTTGATACCGTAATCATGGGTAACCAGCGTCTCTATGACATCATGAAGGAAAAGGATGCCCTCTATGCTAAGCCTGACTTCTCTGATGAGGACGGAATCAAAGCTTCTGAGCTTGAGACTGAATTCGCAGAGATGGATGGATGGAATGCTGAGAGTGATGCACAGACCCTTCTGAATGGTCTGGGAGTTGAGAATGAGTATCACTACTCTCTCATGAGCGATATCCCAATGCCCATTAAGGTCAAGGTTCTCTTAGCTAAGGCCCTGTTCGGTAGCCCTGACATCCTGCTTCTGGATGAGCCTACCAACCACTTAGACTTAGATGCGATTGCATGGTTAGAGGAATTCTTAATCAATTTCGAGAATACCGTTATCGTTGTATCCCATGACCGTTACTTCCTGAATAAGGTATGTACCCACATTGCAGATATCGACTATGGTAAGATCCAGATCTACGCAGGTAACTATGACTTCTGGTATGAGTCCTCCCAGCTGATCATCAAGCAGCGTAAGGAAGCAAATAAGAAGAAGGAAGAGCAGATTAAGGAGTTAAAGGAATTCATCTCCCGCTTCTCTGCTAACGCTTCTAAGAGTAAGCAGGCTACCTCCCGTAAGAAGGCATTAGAGAAAATCGAATTAGACGATATCCGTCCTTCTAGCCGTAAGTACCCATACATCGACTTCCGCCCACAGCGTGAGATTGGTAATGAAGTATTAAGCGTTGATAATATCAGCCTGACTGTAGATGGTAAGAAGATTCTGGATAATATCACCTTCCATGTAAATCATGATGATAAGATTGCATTCGTTGGTGCCAATGAAGCAGCGAAGACTGCTCTCTTCCAGATTCTGAATGGCGAGATCCAGCCAGACTCTGGTGAGTATAAGTGGGGCGTAACTACAAGCCAGTCCTACTTCCCTAAGGATAATACGAAGATCTTCGATAATGACCTGACCATCGTTGAGTGGCTGACTCAGTTCTCTGAGATCAAGGATGCATCCTATGTCCGTGGTTTCTTAGGACGTATGCTCTTCGCTGGCGAGGACGGCGTGAAGAAGATGCGTGTCCTTTCCGGTGGCGAGAAGGTTCGTGTCCTTCTGTCCCGTATGATGATCGAGGCTTCTAATGTCCTGATATTAGACGAGCCTACTGACCACTTAGACATGGAGTCCATCTCTGCACTGAATACTGGTCTCAAGAAGTTCAAGGGTGTTCTCCTCTTCTCCTCTCGAGATCATGAGATCGTTCAGACCACAGCAAACCGTATCATCGAGATCATGCCTGATGGAACGATGGTAGATAAGGTTTCTACTTACGATGACTATCTGGATAGCGATGAGATGGCTCGTAAGAGAACTGTATTCTCCACCTTCGATGATGAGGAACAGGACGACTAATTTTGGTCCAAAGATAAACCAAGCAAAAGAACCTGCGATGAATGGGAGTTGCCCTTCATCGTAGGTTCCTTTTTTATCAATCGATTATTTTCCATCCGACCGTTTCAGTTTTGTCGAATCCCTATCAACATAGCTTACTTCCGAGATAATTTCTTCCGATCGGTTTGATCTAAGAGACTGGCCCTTGTAATGGCCTCTGCGCCAAATCGATTCCGCACCTCATCAATGGCAGTATCCAGTTTCTTCCTCTTTTCCGACTTTTCCATATCGAAGAAATTCAACTGCTCTAGTTCCCCACTTTCTGCACGGGCACCAGATAATCCCATTAATCGTATCGGTTCCTCCTGCCAGAGGAGGTCAAATAGTTCTACACCTGTCTCATAGAGCTTCTGGGTAGAATCTGTAGGTGCATCCAGGGTCAGTTGCTTAGAATGAACAGCAAAGCCTGCATCCTTATAATAGGCCTGTACCACACTTACCTTGAATCCATCTCGACGCAGTCTCGATCCCACCGACTCAGCCAGAGACAGAAGGATCAGATGAGCCTCCTCTGTATTGGTGACGTCATGTGAGATGGTGATCTCATTGGAATAGCTCTTATTCTTCGTATCCTTATCCCGCGCGGCAAAGTCCGAGGAAGAGCGGCCATTTGCATATTCATATAGCACATGACCAAAGCTCTTAAACTGCGCCACCAATATGGACTCATCGGTATGAGCCAGTTCTCCAATGGTATGGATACCCAGGGCATGGAGTCTGGCCGCCGTGGATTTACCTACAGAGAATAAGTCTCCCACCGGAAGTGGCCACATCTTACTAGGGACTTCCTCAGGGTATAGGGTGTGCACTCGATTGGGCTTCTCGAAGTCCGAAGCCATCTTAGCCAAGAGCTTATTACTAGAGATGCCCACATTCACAGAAAAGCCATATGTCTCGTAGATCTCGTCCTTCAGCTTGTGAGCGAAAGACACTGGATCCCCATATAGTTTCTTAGTCCCGGTAAAGTCACAAAAAGCCTCATCAATGGAATACTGCTGCACCACAGGGGCATACTTTCTCAAGTGATCCATCAGTTCATGGGAATGTCTGGAATAGGCCCCATAGTCTCCTGGTACCAGCACCAGATCCGGGCACTTCTCAAGAGCCTTCACCACTGGCTCTCCTGTTGTCACATGGTACTTCTTCGCTGGAATGGAGCGGGCCGTAATGATCCCATGACGTGTGGCCTTATCTCCTCCCACCGCACTTGGGATGGTTCTTAGATCCACAGAGTCTGGATCTCTTTTTAGTGCTTCCACTGCACTCCATGACAGGAATGCCGAATTCACATCCACATGAAATATTACGGTTTCCACTACTGCTCCCATCTATCTAGAAATGTAAACCAAGCTCTCCCCTGGTTTATATTTCTCTCAAAAGCCAAATCATTAAGTAGGTATTTAATCTTGAATCCAAAATCCTGCCCCTCTATAATAATAGATAAGAACGTTTCGGAAAAGAGGTGCCATCTATGGCTGAACTGATAAAATTACCACATAATCACGGGACCTGTGATCAGCATGTCCTACACGAATTGCCGCAGGAGTCTACCATCAAGGCAGTTTCTGATGCCATGAAGCAGTTAGGCGACCCCAGTCGTCTCAGAATCTTCTGGCTCCTGTGTCATACAGAGGAATGTGTCATCAATATTGCTGCCATTATGGATATGAGTAGTCCAGCCGTCTCTCATCACCTTCGACTATTGAAGAATGCAGGCCTCATCGAATCAGAACGCCACGGTAAGGAGATGTACTACCGTGCCACCAAGGATGAACTCACCACATCTCTTCATCACATCATTGAAGAGGTCGGTCGAATCTCCTGTCCAAAGTAAAACCCTCCTTACTGAACTTTACATTGTCCAGTAAAGAGGGGACATATCAAATCCGGTTGAAAGCTTCTTCATCTTAAAAGGTTGTCTGATGCTCCTTCATAAAGTCCACAAAGGCAGCAACTGGAAGCGGCTTGGAATAATAATATCCCTGGATCAAATCACATCCCATATCTCTCACACGTTCCATCTGCTCCTGGGTCTCAACACCCTCCTGAATGACACGGAAGCCCATGCCCTTCACCATATGCAGCATATTCTCATAATAGCTTAGATTACGAGGATTATCCTCCGAACAATCCAAAAGCATCTTATCAAACTTAATATTGGTATAGGGTTCATTCAAGAGACGATTCAGATTACTGCTACCTGTTCCGAAGTCGTCTAATGAGAAGCGAAATCCATACTGCTGGAATCGCTTCAGCATATTATTTCGATCCAGAGATACCAAATTACCAGACTCTGTAATCTCAATATTAATCTCGCTGCTTCGAACTCCATAGCGAAGCATGCATTCCTTGAAGTAATCAAGCAATTCACGATAAGGCAGCTGGTACACAGACAGATTCAGTTCCACATAGGAGATCCCCATTTCTGCCAATGGATTGTCATGAATGAACTTACAAACCTTCTCGAAAACCCGATTACCAATGTCGATATAAAGTAGGTCCAGGCACCTCGCACATAGTCACCATTTTCAAAATGATAGACCACCTGGGTCCATGGATTCATCATGATCATCAGGAGAAGTAAGACAAATGGAGTCATCGTAAGGAGCCAGAAGCGTCGACTCTTGCCATGAGCAGTCCCATTGCACTCCATGATATAGGTGAGATACATAGGGCCTAAGAAACTATGGGCTAAGAAACTCACCATGGTTAGGTATTCCTGCATAGGGAATAAACCCACGAACTGAAAATGATGGATATAGGACACCATGATATCGCAACTTGCAGCAATAATAATGGTCCAAACCGCAATTTCAAAACTAACGCGGAATCCTAAATCAAACATAGTGGGCCTTTCTATAAAAAGAAGATACAGCCAAGAATAAATTCCCGACTGTATCTCTATTTTTTCACAGATAATTTGAAAAGTCTACCAAATATAGGGGAACAAATCATTAAATAAAAATGAATTTTTATGCACCAATGATTTGTCCCTATTCCTTACCATAGAAAAGCACTTTTGCTTTTACAGATTTCCGCGAATCTCCTCACGGATACGAGCACCTGTCGGTGTGCCAGCCAGTCCGCCCACTCCCGTCTCACGGATACTAGGATCCATCCGTCTGCCAATGGACTGCATAGCATCAATGACCTCATCTGGTGGAATCTTGCTCTCAATCCCTGCCATGGTCATATCCGCTGCAGTAAGTGCATTTACAGCGCCAATCACATTGCGCTTTACACATGGCACTTCTACCAGCCCTGCCACTGGATCACAGGCCAGGCCTAAGAGACTCTTTAAGGCCAGGGCAGATGCATTCATCATCTGCTCATTACTACCACCTCTCAAGTAAACCGCCGCTCCTGCCGTCATGGCAGATGCAGAGCCGATCTCCGCCTGGCATCCTCCCTCCGCACCAGAGACACTGGCACGATGTGCGATAACAGAGCCAATGCCACCAGCTACATAGAGAGCCTTAGCCATGTCCTCATCACTATATCCATACTCTTCCTGAATAGTGAGAAGTACCGCCGGCATCACGCCGCAGGATCCTGCTGTCGGAGCTGCTACGATCTTCTTCATGCAGGCATTGGACTCTGCCACCCGAAGGGCTCTCTCCATGATGCGGCTCACGAAGTCACCGCACATGAGGCTTCCTTCTAGACGAGCCTTACGCACCTTTTCAGCTTCACAGCCAACCAGTCCAGAATTGGACTTAAGACTTGGATCATAGTTTTCATCCGAAGCACGCATGGCCTGATAGACCGTCACCATCCGATCCAGATTATCCTCTACAGAGATATCCTGCTGACAGGCATCATCCTCTATCACCACCTGCCAGACAGACTTCTTCTCCTTTGCTGCCTTCTCACAAATTGCATTTAACGATTCGAACATTATGCCTCCATAGAAATATAGGTCACGTTTAAGACTCCATCCAAGGCCTCAAGAGAGCGAATCGTACACTCTGGAACCTCAGCGTCACATTCAATAACCATTATCGCATTTCCGCCACGATTGGAACGATTCAGCTGCATGGTTGCGATATTCACCGACTGCTTCTCCAGCATAGATGTGACCTCAGCCACATAGCCAGGTTGGTCTAGATTATGCACGATCAGGGTCGCTAGATCACCAGAGAAGCTAACTGGGATACCATCGATCTCCACTACCTTAATCCGGCCACCACCGATGGAGCTTGCAATGAGTTCAACGGACTTACCGCTCTCTCCTCTTAGTTCTAGACGAACAGAGTTAGGATGAACCTCATCTCCCAGATTCACACCATGAATCTGATAAAAAAGCCCACGCTCCTTAGCGATGGTAAAGCTATGAGGAATTCTCTCATCATCCACAGGGATACCCATGATTCCTGCCACCAGGGCACGATCTGTACCATGTCCTCGTCCTGTAGCCAAAAAGGATCCATGGAGTCCGATGTCAGCGGATACCACTTCCTCGCCCAGGATTCGACGGGCAATCATTCCAATGCGGTCAGCCCCAGCAGTATGGGAACTAGATGGTCCTACCATCACTGGGCCAATAATATCTGAAATCAGCATATAGTCTCCTAATTCTTATCATAGAAATAGGGACAGTCCCTGTAAGGCTGCCCCTATGCATCTTCTCCTATAATATAGCACGATTTCTGATAAATGAAAACCAAGCATTTATTTTCCTATTACTTTAATTATGTTCAACTATCCATCGAAGGTGGATGGATACACCACGCCAGTTTCATTCCAACAAACATCTCAATTTACATGTCTTTTTACATGTCATTTTACATATCAATTTACATGTCATTTTACAACTGTCTTGTCACCTGTAAAAGCAAGTGCTATAATCGTGGAAATGTTGTGAAAACATGGGAAACCTAAGTATTTGAAAGAAGGCACTTATGAATACGGATGTACTAATTGTTGGCTGTGGATGCAGTGGACTCTACTGCGCACTGAATCTGCCAGAAACGGTAGACATCACCATCATTACCAAGTCAGACTTCGAGAGCAATGACTCCTACTTAGCCCAGGGCGGTATCTGCATGCTGAAGAATGATGACGACTATGACAGCTACTTCGAGGACACTCTGAAGGCTGGACATTATGAGAATGACAAGACCTCTGTAGATCTGATGATTCGTTCCTCTCAGGATGTCATTCGAGATCTCATTTCCTATGGCACTCGCTTCCAGAGAGATCCAGACGGTGCACTGCTCTTCACGAGAGAAGGAGCACACTCTGACAAACGTATCCTCTTCCATAAGGATATCACTGGTAAGGAGATTACCAGCCACCTACTAATGGAGGCAAGAAAGCATCGTAATATCCATCTCTTGGACTACACCACCATGGTGGACATCGTCGAGGACAACCATCGCTGCTTCGGAGCCATCATCCGTCGAAACGATTCATCTCTGGATGCCATCCAGGCAGACTACACCGTTCTGGCAACAGGTGGCATAGGTGGACTCTTCCAGCACTCTACCAACTTCCGTCACCTGACTGGAGACGGCCTGGCCATTGCCCTGAAGCACAATATCGAATTAAAGGATGTGAACTATATCCAGATCCATCCAACCACCTTCTATACCAAGAAGGCGGAGGATCGAAGCTTTCTAATCTCCGAATCTGTTCGTGGCGAAGGCGCCAAGCTCTTAGATAAGAATATGAATCGCTTCACCAATGAGCTACTGCCTCGAGATCTCCTAACCCAAGAGATCAGAAAGCAGATGGAAAAGGATGGCACAGACCATGTCTGGGAGGATTTCCGGGATATCCCAGCTAAGGAATTAGAGGAGCACTTCCCTAATATCGTGGCTCACTGCTTAGAGATGGGCTATGACCCACGGAAGGAGCCAATTCCAGTCGTCCCTGCCCAGCACTACTTCATGGGTGGTATCCGGGTAGACTACGCTAGTAAGACCTCTATGGACCAGCTCTATGCCGTAGGTGAAACCGCATGTAATGGCGTCCACGGTAGGAATCGCTTAGCCTCTAATTCTCTCCTGGAGAGTCTGGTTTTCGCTAAGCGTGCCGCACTGGATCTAATGGAGCACTATCCATTCGTCCGCAAGCGTCCTGACCTGTTTTCGGCCATTAACTATAGCATCTATTTGGATGCGTCTGCTATGGAGCGTGACTATGCGAAGAATGTCCGAGAGGAAATCAGTCGTGAGAATGAGGGTCGTCCAATCGGGGCTAGTTATAGAGATATGGAGGCAGTCTAGGCCTCTACGGAAATGTAGACCAAGCCTTACATTTCTATAGAGAGGAACCCCTCCCTCCATCGAAGAAGAAAAGATTGAAAAATATAAATATAAGGAGAAATAACATGTTTGATCCAGTTACACTAAAACTGAATGTAGACCCACTGATTCTCGGGGCACTGAAGGAAGACATCACATCAGAGGACGTATCCACCAATGCAGTGATGCCCACCGCTACAATGGGACAGGTGGACTTAATCGCTAAGGAGGACGGTATCCTCTGCGGACTGCAGGTATTCGAGAGAACCTTTGGTCTCTTAGACGAGACCACTTCCTTTGACATGCATTTTGAAGACGGCGATTCTGTGAAGAATGGTGATCTCATCGGGACCATCACAGGAGATATCCGCGTGCTGCTTTGCGGCGAGAGAACTGCGCTGAACTATCTGCAGCGCATGAGCGGAATCGCAACCTATACCCACGCTACTGCCGCTCTCTTAGAGGGTACAGAGATCAAGCTCTTAGACACCAGAAAGACCACACCTAATAACCGGATCTTTGAAAAGTATGCGGTTCGTACTGGTTCTGGTAATAACCACCGCTATAACCTGTCCGATGGTGTACTTCTAAAGGATAATCATATCGGTGCCGCTGGCGGTGTTAAGGAAGCTGTCACCATGGCCAAGGCCTATGCCCCATTCGTCCGTAAGATTGAGGTGGAGACCGAGACCTTAGAGCAGGTTCAGGAAGCAGTGGATGCAGGCGCAGACATCATCATGCTGGATAATATGGACCACGACACCATGCAGCAGGCCATCGACATCATTTCCGGTCGCGCTTTAATCGAGATCTCTGGTAATGTCACCAAGGAAAAAATCGATGGTATCAAGGATCTGAAGGTTAACTTCATCTCCAGTGGCGCCCTGACTCACTCTGCTCCAATTATGGATCTATCCTTAAAGCACTTACATGCCATCTAGACACAGATTCTCTATTGTGGAAAAAATATACTTCAAAAGCCAATCCATAATATGTAAAATAGGTGTATGAACAAGTGTAAAGACAAGGGGAATACCAATCATGAGCGGTGAAGAACGGCGAAATAAAATCATAAGTCTTCTAAAGGATTCCAATGGTCCATACTCTGGAGGCAGACTCTCTAAGGAGTTAGGTGTCTCAAGACAGGTCATTGTGCAAGACATCGCACTGATTCGTGCAATGGGTTATGAAATCGACTCTACCTATAGGGGATATATCATCAATGGACGTAGCGAATGCGCCAGAGTATTTAAGACCATTCATTCGGATGAGGATGTAGCCAAGGAATTAACTATCATCATCGATGAAGGCGGTAAGGTGAAGGATGTCTTCGTCTACCATAAGGTCTATGGCATCATCCGCGGAGAATTAAATATCCAATCCCGCCGAGATATCGATACATATCTCACCCAGATTTCCAATGGCAAGTCCAAGCTATTAAAAAACACCACCTCCGGTTACCACTATCACACCGTGGTAGCAGACAGTGATGAGATCCTAGATCGGATCCAAGAGGAACTAAGCAAAGCAGGCTTTCTAGCCCAGTTACAAGACTACGAACCTGTGAACTTCTGGGGAAAAGAGGATAAATAAAATAAACCGGCTACAGATAGAAAGCATATGCCCTTCCATCTGTAGCCGGTTATTTGTTTTTCCAAGGGTCCTAAGCTTATGATTTCCTTCTGCCATGGCACTCATATGGCCTTAATTTTTGAAGCTATGAATTGGTGCTGGAATACGTCCCTGGCGATTAATGAAGTCTGCACAAGAATATGGATTCACTGGCATAATCGGTGCATGTCCAAGCAGGCCACCGAACTCAACAGTCTCTCCTACACCCTTACTGATGACAGGAATCAGACGGGCAGCTGTGGTCTTCTGATTCACCATACCAAGAGCTGCTTCATCAGCGATCATACCAGAGATGGTAGTAGCTGGAGTGTCTCCTGGGATTGCAATCATATCTAATCCTACAGAGCAGACGCAGGTCATAGCCTCTAACTTCTCAATCGTCAGAGCGCCTCTTTCTACTGCATCAATCATACCCTGATCCTCAGATACAGGGATGAAGGCACCGGACAATCCGCCTACATAGGAGGATGCCATGATACCGCCCTTCTTCACCTGATCATTCAGCATAGCAAGGGCTGCTGTAGTACCAGGTGCACCAGCATACTCTAGACCGATCTCATGGAGGATATCTGCAACAGAATCACCAATTGCAGGTGTTGGAGCCAGAGACAGATCAATGATACCAAATGGGATGCCAAGCATCTCAGATGCCCGCTTTGCAACCAGCTGACCAACTCTTGTAATCTTAAAGGAGGTCTTCTTAATGGTCTCGCAGAGAACCTCGAAGCTCTCTCCACGAACAGACTCTAATGCAGTCTTTACAACACCAGGGCCAGAGATACCTACATTAATGATCTCATCTGCCTCTGTGATACCATGGAAAGCGCCTGCCATGAATGGGTTATCATCTGGTGCATTGCAGAGAACAACCAACTTTGCACAGCCTAGAGAATCATTTTCCTTAGTTCTCTCAGCGGTCTCTTTAATGATTTCACCCATAAGGCGGACAGCATCCATATTGATACCCGTCTTCGTGGAACCAACCACTACACTAGAGCAGACGAAGTCTGTCTCAGCCATAGCCTGTGGAATAGAACGAATCAGATACTCATCATAAGTGGTCATACCCTTGGAAACCAGAGCGCTGTAACCTCCGATGAAGTTGATCCCCAGCTCATGTGCACATCGGTCTAAGGTCTTAGCCAGAGTGACATAATCCTCTGGGCTCTTACAGCAGGCAGAACCAACGGTAGCAATTGGAGTGACGGAGATACGCTTATTGACGATTGGGATGCAATAATCGGTCTCAATCTCCTTACCCACCTTTACCAGGTCCTTCGCCACAGACATGATGCGGTTATAGACCTTCTCATTACACTTCTCTAAGTCACTGTCCATACACTCGAACAGGCTGATACCAATGGTGATGGTACGGATATCCAGGTTCTCCTGCTCCACCATCTTATTGGTTTCTTCTACTTCATATATACTAGGCATGCTATCTCCTTTATTCGTAATTCGTAATTCGTAATTCGTAAATGTAAACCGTATCCAAGATTCGCCGTGAATTAGATACGATGCATCATATCGAAAATCTCAGAACGCTGTGCCTTGATCTCAACACCAATGTCATCTCCGATTGCCTTTAAATCAGCCTGTACTTCGTCGAAGGCCTTCTTGCATCCGGACATATCAACAATCATCATCATGTTGAAGTAACCCTGTAAAATGGTCTGGGTAATGTCATTCACATTGATTCCCTCATTAGAGAGATAAGTGCAAACCTTCGCAATGATACCAACAGTATCCTTACCAACTACAGTAATAATGGTTTTCTGTGCTTTCTGTTCCATAATGAGTCTTCTCTTTCTTTCTCAATCCCAGGATCAATTCATAAGAATCTACCCACTTCAATTATTAACTATACTTCTGAATGAATTGCTTCTCAAAATTACTACTAATATACCATTTTACAGGTCCAATTTCCATAGAAAATGGCCTGCTACACCTCGATCAGTTCTGTGGCATGGGACCTTGATGCCACTTCAATCGGGAAGTCAGATCCCTTATATTCATTGTCTGCTAAGGATACTTCTAAGCACACTGCCTGCTTGGCTAGTTCTGCTAGATTATTCTCTTTAGATAGATGTCCTAGGAGGATATGCTTCATATCGTCATGCAGAAGCTGGCTTAGAAGCTGTCCACTTTTCTCATTGCTGAGATGTCCCCTGTCTGATAGGATACGCATCTTCAGCTGGTATGGATAAGGTCCTACCTCAAGCATTCGGACATCATGATTAGCTTCTAGAATCAGTGCATCTAAGCCACTCATATGCTTCACAATATTGTCATCATAGGTTCCAAGGTCTGTACAGACACCTACCTTCTTCTGTCCATCCGATACCACATAGGCAACTGGATCTGCCGCATCATGGGAGATGTGGACGGGATCTACCTCTAACTCCTCTACGGTGAAGGGCTGTCCTGGCTGAATCACATGAAATAGGGCGGGGTCTATATTTCCAAGGTTCTTCATTCCCTGGATAGCTGCGATGGACCCCTGTGTGGCATACATAGGGAGGCCATAGCGACGAGCTAGAACTCCAAGTCCAGACACATGGTCTGCGTGCTCGTGGGTAATGAGAATCCCATCACAATCCCTGGTTGTAAGGTTATTCTGATTCATTCCCTCCTCAATCTTCTTCCCGCTGATTCCAGCATCTATCAGGAGGTGATGCTTCCCATTTCCGATGCAGATGCAGTTCCCACTGGACCCGCTTGCGATACTAAAAAAATCCATGAATTAATTCTCTTCCCAACCAATCTCCACGGTATCACCCTCATGCAGAGGATCCATATATCCGGCGATTTGTCCATTCACCTTAGTATATACAGAGCGTCCATGGGACTGGGTTGTATCAAAATCAATGACATTAAAAATGTCGATAAACATATAATTGTCTTTACCAGAAAGCACATGACTCTGTCCATTGATGGTGACATGAATCTGTGTTGCCACTGGCTCTGGAACGGTCACTACAAGTTCTGGTTCTGCTTCCTCTTTTACCTCTTCCGAGTCGAAAACAGGCTCTGTTACTGTCTCACTGGTGCTTACTTCTGTAAGTTCACTCTCTGTCCAGTCACTTGCAGAATCCATTGCCAACTGGTCTAAGTCCTCTACCTCAAAAGCAGAACCTTCGGATGCACGGTCTACATAGTCAGCGATGTCGCTATCCACAACAGGCCCTAAGCTATGGAGATCCTCTGGTGTGTCTTCAGGCTCGATTGCATCTGCAAGGAAGTCCGGCAGGTTGATTTCAACCGTAGTTGGACGAGCGCCTGCAACGGATACTTCGGATGTCAGAGAGTCTGCTTCGGATGGAGTGACAAAAGGTGTGAGAGAGTCTGCTACAGACTCAGATCCCTCAGGCTCAGTAGCTATAACCTCAGACTCGGATACCTCAGGCTCAGTAGCTGTAACCTCAGGCTCGGATGCCTCAGGCTCAGTAGCTGTAACCTCAGACTCGGATGCCTCAGGCTCAGTAGCCGCCAGATTCTCAGCAGTTGGAATCACCTTCTCGATCTCGGTCAGTGTATCTGCAATCTGATTGGTTGCCTGCATATTACGATATGCATCGATTGGAGGAATCTGAGATGTGCCATCGGTTGTGGCGAAGTTCAGAGTCTTCCAATTGACATCGAAGTTCTCATATACCAGGGTGTCTAGAGTTGCTAGACGATTATTCACCAGGATCTCTGCATCTTGATCCAATTCCACATCCATAAACTGTGCTAACTGGCCTACGGTGTAGTAATTTCTGGTCTCAATCTCATCGCCCTCTTGGATCTCATAGGTCTTCGGCTCAAGGGAACCGTTGACCTGGACAAATTTCGGACAGGTAATCTTCGCATTATTTACAAAGAAGGTTAGAACATCTGACTCAAACTCTGTGAGATCGCCAATGGTACCATGAGCTGCTCCACCGAAGGTAGATGGCTGGATGGTGACATCCGCATTTAACTCCAGGCGGGTGTTTAAGCCAGCCACCTGACCATTCATGATAACCTGTGCAGACTCGCCCTCTTCTCCTCGAATCATACGCTCTACACCATTCACTGTGAAGTGGAGTTCCTTACCACGACGTGGGAAGAGTTCCTCGGTGGAGTAACCAGCCTGGATGGCTGCATCTAAAACAGACAAAGCGCCATTATTATAGAGCTTCATCATCTCACCATTGAAATGAATCATGATGAAGTTATTATTCTGATCATAATAATTTAAGCAGATACCAATTGGAGTAACTAGTAGTGGATCCTTCTTGATACCATCCTGGTCGAAGATAATCTCATTCATAACCTCTTCGCCACGGAGAGCGACACGTTCTGACATAATGCCTAGCTTCTCAGCCAGCGCCTCAGTAAAGCCATGAACCTTACCGCCACCACCGACAACAAAGGATGCAGCTACGGTCTGACCACCATTTAATTCAATAATCTTCTTCGCTACTTCATCTGTAATGCGCTCAACGATTGGATCTGTCAGCTTCCATACATCCTCAGATGGAACGGTATGCTGGATGCCCATGATATCACGATAGACAACCTCTTCCTTAGCGGCAGCATCCTTCTTAATCTGCTCTGCGGTTGCAAAGTCTGCTAAGTATGCCTGAACCAAAACTTCTGTTAATTCATCACCAGCATTTGGAATCATGCCATATGCTGCGATGCTTCCCTCCTTGGTTAAGCAGATATCAGATGTACCGGCACCTACGTCAACTAATGCAATATTTAACATGCGATAGGTCTCAGGAATCGCCAGATTCATAGCAGCGATAGGCTCTAAGGTCATATTAGCGACCTCAAGTCCTGCCCTCTCTACTGCAGAGTAAAGTCCATCGACTACATCCTCTGGAAGGAAGGTTACGATTACATCCTCTGCGATGTCTGTGGCACGGTGTCCCTCAAGGGATGCAAATAATTCACCGTTCAGATAGTACTTCATCACAGAATATCCAACGCAATAGAAGTGATACTTCTGATCCTCATCCTTATTCAGTTTCTGCTGGGCCTGATCGATACCTAAGAGATCTAGGGTATGGAGATCCTCCTCTGTTACGACCTGCTCCTCTGGGAAGGAATACTCCACATGGGTGGTCTGTGTCACAAGTACACGACCAGCGGCAGCGATGCAGACACGTGTCAGCTGCACACCGATTCGAGCCTCTAGGCTCTCCTTCACATCTGCAATTACTTCTGCTACACGATTGATATTATGGATCTGACCATCTAGCATTGCTCTGGTCTTATGCTCGCGCATCTCCATACCAAGGACGTGGAATCGCTTCTCTTGATCCAAATATCCTACCGTACCAACCACATTACGGGTTCCAATGTCCAAACCAAAAACTAAGTCATTTTCAGTGATTTCATTAACGTTACTAAATACCATGCTCTAGCCTCTCCATAGCGTGATCTACTTGGGTTATCCCCTGCATCTTTGTCCCATTATTATCAATGACAACATCTGATTTCTTACGGAATTCTTCTTCGGATAATTGATTCTTCATGATGCTTGTAATCTTCTCATCTGAGTAACCCCTTGTCTCTCTCAGACGATTTCTTCGCATCTCTTCACTGGTGTAGATATACCACTTACTGTCACAAAGCTGATTCAAATCGGAATCATAGAGAAGTGCCGACTCGATAACGAAGTAGGCCACATCCTCTCCTCTTGCCAAGGCAATCGCATCCAGTACTGCCTCCATCACCATTGGATGAACTAAGGCATTCACCTCTTCTAAGATTCGAGGATCCTGATAGATGAGACGGGCAAGCTCCGGTCGGTTTACATTGCCATCCGGTAGGAAGCAGCTCTCTGGAAGCTCCTCCTGTAGTCTCTGGTTCAGTTTCTGACCTGGCTCATATAATTCCTTCGCCACATCATCTGTACGAAGAATCCGAGCCCCATACTGTTGCTCCAAATGGTCTAGGATAAAGCTCTTCCCTGCTCCGACGCCACCAGTAATCCCGATAATTACCATAAGAAAATAGAAATCCTCTCATAAAAAACTACGGCTTATGTAATTATGTTGCATAAAATGCAATTCAACCACAAAGCCGTAATGATTATACCATATATGATTATTCTTGTAATAAATCTCTTACAATTCCTTCCATGAGACCAATTCTCTGAAATGGGGTCATGAGATAGACTCCATCTGTATACTCTTTGATTTCATGATAGATGTCATTCACATACTTTCTGCCCAGTGCCTCACCTTTTTCTCGGTTGAGTCCATGGAAACTCTCAATCATCTCTTCTGGCACAGAGATACCATTGATCTCCTGATCCATAAAGCGACCATTTCGCTCACTAATCACAGGAATTAGGCCTGCTAAGATATAGGCTCCCTCTAGTTCAGCCTTCGCCTGCTTCAGATTCTGAATTGCCTGCTCTGTCAATACTGGCTGAGTTAGAAATCCCATACAACCATTCTCCATCTTCTCCTTGGCGCGGTCCAATTCCACAGAGAAGTTTCTGGCATTTACATTCAAGGCACCAAAGATGCCGTATGGATCCGGATGGAACTCCTCTTGATTCAGAGAAGATACGAAGGACATAAGCTTTCTAGAATTGAACTGGTAGACTGTCTTCACTTCATCACGCTCTGCCGTAGGGATTGGGTCTCCAGTAATTACCAGGACATTCCGAATCCCCTCTGCGTGGCCACCTAATAGGAGCGCCTTGGTGGCATTGACATTACGATCACGACAGGTCATATGAGGGATGACATCTAAGTCTAGCTCTCTCTTCACCTTACAAGCCAATAGAGTAGAGTCCATTCTGGCCTGAGCAATAGGACAGTCTGCAATGGTTAGGGTATCCACCCCTGCTGCCTGCAGCCGCTTGGCACCTTCCATGAATCGGTCTAACTCTGCATTACGAGGAGAGTCTAGTTCCACTGCGATGACTCGCTTTCCACGGCGAAGCTTAGTAAGTAGGCGATTTATGGTACCATGGTATGCCTCTCCTTCACGTGGGTTCTCTCCTTCTCCCTGATAAGGACTGGTGTAATCATGGGGCACAACCACCTGATCCGCTGCTAATTCTGCCAAGCCTCGGATATAGTCTGGTGTAGTACCACAGCAGCCGCCCAGCACACGGATTCCCATGTCTAAAAAGCGCTTCATAGTTCCCTGGAAGTACTTAGCACTTCCATCAAAGAAGGTACGGAATCCACGAACTACTGGATAGCCTGCATTGGGCATGGCTGCGATTCGAGCCAGGAGTTCTTCTGGCAGCTTTCCTAAGAGCTTTGCCATATGTCCCGGACTAGACACACAGTTCAGACCAGCCAGGTCCACATATCCACTTTCTAATACTTCTAAGATCATCTGGCGATAGAACTGACCAGCGGTGGAGTAACCATCTGGGAGCACGCCAAAAGACACCAGGATAAAGGCATCTGGTCTCTGCTTCTTGATATATCGAGCCGCCTCTACCAGCCCATCTGTAACCGTCTGGGTTTCGAAGAGGAAGTGCTTCGCACCAGCCTGGAGAAAGAGTTCCGCCGCCTGGATATACTGCTCTGCCTTCTGCTCTGGAGTATCTCCAGGCGCTGGACCGAGATCTGCGAAAATGTAAACCGGTCTATTCCCTGGTGCAGAGTCCAACTCTCTATAGTCTCGTACTGCTTCCTCTGCAAGGGACAGACCCTTCCAGATAATCTCTGCCTGCTTTTCAGGGCCACCCACAAGAGAGGCATATGCGCCGAAAGTATTGGTTTTCAGTGCCTGGGCACCTGCGATGAGATACTCTCTATGGATCTCTCCCACCAGATCGGGATGGTCTACATTGGCCAGTTCACATGAGCCAGAGGCCTGGTCTATGCGCTGGCTGTAATAGGTGCCAAAGGCACCATCAAAAATCAGGACGTGATCCCTTAGATATTCTCTGATATCCGTCATATGTTGATTCCTTTTTTCTTTTCTTCTTAATTCTTTTTTTCATATTTCAAACAAGCTTGGTCGAATACTTGAAGGAAGGCCTTCTTTTCTTACTGCCCGAAGACTTTCTTCGCCACGTCAACAGACTCTCTGGCATCCTTAGAATAGTAGTCAGCTCCCATTTTCATAGCATACTCAGGAGTTAGAACAGCTCCTCCTACGAAGACCTGTACTCCAGGGCACTCTCTATGAACTGCCTGGATGGTCTCCTCCATGGCAGGAAGTGTGGTGGTCATAAGGGCAGACAGGCCAACCAATTTCGCTCCACTCTCCTTAGTGGCTTCAACCACCTTCTCCACTGGGACATCACGACCTAGGTCAATCATCTTATAGCCGTAGTTTTCCAGGATGACCTTCACGATATTCTTACCGATATCGTGGATGTCCCCCTTTACAGTGCAGATCACAATGGTACCATTGGAGACACTACCATCTCCCTTGGCCTGAATCCGCTCCTTAATCATGTCAAAGGCTGCCGTAGCTGCATTGGCGGAGGAGATCAGCTGTGGCAGAAAGATCACCTGCTTCTCATAGAGTTCTCCCACCTTATCTAGGGCAGGAATCAGAAAGCCATTGATGACCTCCTCCTCACTGTGATCCTCTAGGAGCTTCTCTGAGAGAGATCTGGTCTCTGCTTTTAGTCCCTTCAGGACTGCATCCTCCACGGTCATCTCCTGAGATGCTGAGGCTTTGCTCGCTCCCTTTTCATCACTTGCACCTGCACTGCCAGCAGTTCCTGTGGTAACCACCGTCTGCTCCTGTCGATTGGCAAAGCGATTGATGTAGTTCTCACAATTGGTATCCTCTGTGGATAACACCTTAAAGGATGCCACAGCATCCATTAGGGCTAAGGTATTGGGATTAATAATTGGAAAGTCCAATCCACACTGCATGGCTTGGATCAAAAAGTTCTCTGTAATATGGCTACGAGCTGGCAGTCCAAAGCTGATATTGCTGACACCTAAGCAGGCATGGAGTCCTAATTCCTCATGGACTCTCCGTAGAGCCTTCAGCGTCTCCACCGCCTGATTCTGCTGAGCAGATACGGTAAGGGTCAGACAGTCAATTAGGAGGTCCTCTTTTGGAATGCCATAGGCTGTGCAACGATCATAGATGTACTTCGCCTTCTCAAATCTCCCCTCTGCTGTCTGTGGGATTCCACCCTCATCTAAGCAGAGACCAACGGTAGCTGCTCCGTACTTTTTCAATACTGGTAGGAAACTATCTAAGCGCTCATCATCTGCACTGACAGAATTCACTAATGGGCGGCCTGCGTAGATTCGAAGGGCTGCTGCCACAACCTCTGCATCTCCAGAGTCAATCTGAAGCGGTAGTGAGATCACGCCCTGCAGAGCCTTCACCACCTCAACCATCAGAGCCTTCTCATCTCCTCCCGGGACACCTACATTGACATCTAGGATATCTGCTCCTGCCTCCTCTTCCGCCAGAGCAATTTTACAAATATAGTCCATATCGTGGTCTAGGAGCGCGGCCTGGAATTTCTTCTTACCGGTTGGATTCAGTCGTTCACCGATGACACGAACCCCACCAAATTCACAGATATCTGTTGAGGAGCAGATTCCGTGACGAGCTGCTTTCCGATTGCGATTAATGTCTGTGACAGGATTCTCACCAAATGCCACACGGTCTACATTTCCCTGATCTAATGCCTGACACAGGTCTCTGATATAGTCCGGATTGGTACCACAGCAACCGCCCATGGCGATGAGTGGTAGGTCCTTATAGTCCATCATCTGGGAGGCGAAGTCCTCAGGAGACAGACGATACTCTCCCGTCTCTGGATCCGGCAAGCCGGCATTAGGCTTAATAATCAGCGGTAGATTGGTCCACTCAGCCAATTCTCTAGCCAGAGGGAGAATCTCCACTGGGCCAAGGGAACAGTTGATACCAACTGCTTCAACCCCTAGTCCCTCCATAGTCATGGCGAAGGCGCCAAGGGCTGTACCTGTGAAGGTACGGCCAGACTCCTCGAAGGTCATCGTCACCCAAACTGGAAGATCGGAATTCTCCTTAGCGGCTAGGACTGCTGCCTTGGCATCTAAGAGATCCGTGAAGGTCTCGAATACAATTAGATCCGCACCAGCTTCGGCACCTGCAATGACCGTCTCCTTATAGGCATCGTATGCATCCTCGAAGGTAACAGTTCCTAATGGTTCTAGAAGTTCACCGATTGGGCCAACATCTAGGGCTACAGATACCTTCTGCCCGAACTTTTCTGTCCCTTCTTCTGCCGCCTCTCTTGCGGTTTGAATGGCAGATGTAACCGCAGTCTTCGTATCAATGGGCTGGCCAGCTAACTTCCTTGGATTGCCGCCGAAGGTATTGGCATAGAGAATCCGTGTGCCGGCTTCAATATACTTCCGATGCACTTCTCTAACAGTCTCTGGCCTCTCGAAGCCGAAAGTCTCTGGATGCTCGCCTGGAGCTAGTCCTGCAGCCTGTAGCATGGTGCCCATGCCACCATCTAGTATGGTAATCTTGTCTATAGACATATCTCTCTCCCGATTATTATTTCTCTTTCGTTTTCCTTCTGTATTCCTCTGATGAAAGAATCACTCTCCACACACCACGCCGTTCCTACGGAAGCGGCAGGAATCATGGAGATTACAGTCTGCACAGGTTCTCTTCTTCTCTCTTAAAGGATGATCTGCGATTCCAATAACAGCAGTCACTGACTTCCTCGGCACCATAATGTGCTCTGGTGTCATGGTAAGTCCGATGCGGCGAATCTCGATGGCATCGCCAAATGGATTCTGTATGGCTAAGGGCAGATCCCCATAGCCTGGGGAGAATCGTGTGGTAATGAAGCGTCCCTGAGCTGTCATCTCCTTACGGAGGATGGCTTCAAAGCTATCACACACTGCCTCGATTAGCGTAGATCCAGCTGCATCCATGATGAGAGAATTCACAGCATCTCTCATTTCCTCTACATGAACTGCCCGGTCCAAGCCAGATCCAATAGTTGCCCCCATGAGAAGGATCTCCTGACAATCCTTTAGATGGGCTTCTATATCATGACCGGTGAGAAATGATAGCTCCTCTGGGATGCCTCCCTCTGGTTTACATTTATAAATACGATAAACCAGGCGAGGGGTCGCTACCTGATTTACCCTCTCAATGCAGTCTAGAAACTGAGCCTCTAGCTCTGGGCCAATGGCCTGTCCTGAGTATCCGATGTAACGAAGGATCTCTCCTCGATCTGCCTCTGTTAAGCGGACATCTGCAATTCTCTTCTCTTCAAATGGTGTCATATAAGTACTCCAAATACGCTATTTCTCTAAGAAAAGATTATAGCACAGCTGGATTTTCCGACCGTATAATTTTTCGTGATATGCTGTTATAGGCGGAAACTATAACAAGGTTGGTTTGATGTGGTTCAGATTATCCTTCGGTAACGGGAACAAAAGTCACTCCAAATCAATCCTATTCAACTTTTGGTCATGATGACCACAAGTGACCTACTTAAATTCAAATCTTCATCTTTTTCCAACAGTTTGTTTTTAGGAATTCACTTATATCTGCAATATCTGCACTTTCATAATAATGAACAAGTTTCTTTTTGAACTCCGGAACGTGATTCTCTGGAATCACTATTAATCCAAGACCATGACTAATCATGAAATGATTTGCAAAAATTACAGAAGCGCGTTTATTGCCATCTAAGAACACCTGTGTTCTCATACAATACATACATAATTCAA
>Ga0256405_10000856_pt1 | contig 92187 bp, 136 predicted proteins | sample RumenRJG_02DNA_FD_189096 | JGI IMG/M metagenome (GOLD analysis project Ga0256405, IMG submission 189096) | Bovine rumen microbial communities from Lethbridge, Alberta, Canada - RJG_02 | ecosystem: Host-associated > Mammals > Digestive system > Stomach > Rumen | place: Canada: Alberta...
AAGAAAGAGCCAAAGATGTGCTTCTGTGGGCACATCCACTCAGGGTCGCACAGCATGGCAGTGCTTGGCAAGACTCATGTGTGGAATGTGTCAAGAGTAGATGAGTCATATGAGATAGCATATGAGCCAACTGTCATCGATGTCTGATGAAGTTAACAGCTCTAAAGGCACATTTGCATCTCAATACTATGATGTGTTGATGCAAGATTACCGTGAACTGTTGAAGAGTACAGGGATCACGGGCGAGGAACTTGACAAAGTGTACCATTCTGAGTCAAGGCATGAGATGGAAGTCAATGCCGACTTGCAAGGCATTGACTTGGCAAATCCTCATGTCTTGCTGTACTTAGCAAAGCAGACTGCATACCATCATGCATTTTGGCCACATACAGCAAAGAGGTTCTTGGCATTCAAGAGCATACTAAGGTACAACAAGCATGTAAGAGCATCTCTTAAAGACGGACAACTGTTGAGCATGATCAATGTCTATTTTGATGCACTGGTTGCCTATCATTGTGATGACCCCATATATGACACGCCTGGGCATAGGCAAGAGATGAAGAACTTGAAGCAAGTCATCAACATTGTAGAGAAAGCTAGAGAGACGGCGTGAAGCACAAGAAGTGGCCAATCTACATTTGGTTCTTAGACAAAGACTTGCCAAAGTCAGCAGAGTACTTGACAGACAAAGCGATGCTTAGGTCTATTGATGGGTGCATTGGTGCACTTGTGTCAACATACTTCTACATGATAGGCATCAGGACAAAGAAGTTCTATGACTACTTCTTTGCAAAAGAACGTGTTCAAGAGACAATGGACAGGTTTTTCCCAAATTGGCCACTTAGCAAGAAGCCATCATTTGCTGCATACAGTAGAAGAGAGTCAAAGTGGTGCAAGATGTGCTTTGAGAATTGGTCTTATGCGAGAGAGTACTTAGAAGCACTGCTTGACGAGGCTACCTATAGAGATGGCTCAGAGCACGCAAGCGCCAGCTTTCTACAGTGGCTTGACCTTGACATGCCGCACATTGACTTGCCAAAGGCCAGAATAGATGAAGTTGTGCTGCCATGGAAAGCAATTGAGCCACGGTTCCGTAGAGTAGATGTCATTGAAGGCTATCGTCTGCAGTTCATGAGCACATTTGAAGATGGCGATCCTTTCAAAGCATATGGGTCTTGTAGAAGAGACATTCCACAGTTTGTGGTAGAGCACTTCAACTTAGGCACGGCCATGGAAAGCTGAGTCTCTATGCTTTTTATGTGAAGCCTAAGATTTTTTAGTTAGTGCAGAAACCTACAGATTTTACAATCTATCTAGACAGTAGAAGACATCAAAGATGTTCAACATAGAACTATAGAAGTAGAATGCATCAAAATGGTAAATGCAGTAATAAAAGGGAACCAAAACACAACAAAGCTCATAAATGAGTTGAAGAAGGCGGCAAAGCAGTATCCAACATTGTCAAAAGAAGATGAAGAAGAGCTAGTGAAGACTTATGGGCATGACCGTGACAAGCTGAACAACTTGCTGTTCATGCACAACATACGTCTAGTCTTCAACATTGCAAAGAAGTACATGGGAAAGACTGATGACTTTGATGCAATGGTCCAAGATGGAATGCTTGGGCTTGCCATAGCAGCAAAGAACTTTGACATCTCACGTGGAGTGAAGTTCATAACATATGCAACACCATGGGTCAGAAAGAAGGTGCTAGAAAGGTTCTACTGCAAAGCAAATGAAGTCATAAAACGATCAGTGTCAATGAACTCGCCAGCAATGCAGTCTAGCTCAAAGATAAATGACAGCACAGATGGAGATCTTGAGAACTATGTCAATGACTATCTAGACCCTAGTGTGTCTTCATTGAAGTCTTTCCACCAGCAACTGTCAACTAATGAGCAGAACAGACTATGCGCTGACTTGTACAATGAACTTCAACATGACAGTAGCTTGACAGATAAAGAGAAGAAGATATTCACTGACTTGTTCTACAATAGAGAAAGAGCAAAAGATGTGCAGCAGATGTATGGCGTGACATCTAAAGACATATCACAAATAAAAGAGAAGATATTGAAGAGCATGCGCAGCCGTCTTGAGTCTCAGTTTGGCATACATTCATTTTCAGACATATATGACGCATGACACCAGTTATAGTCAAGAAAGCACTTGAGGACATCTGTAGAAAGACAGTAGCCGATGGATTCTACATTGGATTCCATTTGGATGATGTTGGATTTCATTTGGATGATGACTGCAATAAGATGACTGCTAGACAGCAGTGTCAGATGATGGCTACTGAAGTAGAAGCAGAATATGGCAGCATTCTATCTAGTCCAACAAAGACAGTTGACCCACATGGAGAAGCAACGCTACTGTACAAAGTTGATGGCCTGTTTCAAGCATATCCAATAGTAGATGGAGAAGGGTCTATTAAGTTTTTTGCAAAGACGTGGTCTACTATACAGCCTACTGGAATTGTTGTTGTGTCGCATAAATTGAAGATGCTGTCATTTGTGTGGGCATGCTTTGACAGAGACAACTGGTCTTCAATGCCTGCACTTTGGATGCCTGGAACCAGGACAACACAGTGGGCAGCATGGCTTTATACTGCAGGTCCATATGAGCCATTGCCTAAGATTTTAAACAATGCAATATACTCAAAGTACATCTCAATGTTCCACCCTAGACGGTCATTTTCTCCAATAGCGTATGAGATGTGCATTGACATTGACAGCCATTATAGAAATGCACTGTTCTATGAGAAGATAAGTTCTGAAAATGAGATAAGTGGCTTGATGCACTGCATTAAGTCTGCACAGTACATCATGGCTAGTCAACAGAAGAAAATAGATGACTTCAATGGAAGAATAGCTAGCATTGAATCTAGTTTAAAGAAGTATGAGGTTGACTTGTATGCTTCTAGAGTAGCTTCTGACATAGAGTCTTGAATTTGTTTTCAAGCTATGCAGCAAACCTAAGGTTTTTGCATTCTAGATGTATATTATTTTCAACAAAAAAGTATATTCTATGGTTTAGAATTCTAGAAACATCATATATTGCGCTGACCGTCAAGGGACAGGCTTATGGAGAAGGATATTCTAGTCAGACACAGTAAATGCAATTGGCTAGAGCACTAATACATCAATAACAACGACTGACATTCCTATCATTGACTAGAAGTACTATCAAGGAATGACATCAATAACATGCTAGCGGTGGATAAATGACTAGCAACGAGACATATTCTGCCGATTCTTCAAGCCGATCATGGATGCAAATTCAGGATGGCTCATCTATGAGATTGATGACAACATGTCTGACACATGCATACCAAAGTTCAATAGAGGCAGAGCAGCATTTGAAGGTGAGCACACACAGTCAAACATACGCTAGATGTTGAACACAGCTGACTTTGTTACAGTCACAACTGACTACATTCGAAACTTCTACCATACACACTATGGAGTCCCACTTGAGAACATTGTTGCTGTCCCAAATCTGCTGCCAAAGTGGTGGTTTGGTGATAGATATGACCCTGAAGCGAAGTTGAAGCAGTTCAGTGCATGCAAGGCAAAGCCACGCATTGGCATTGTGTCATCATTGTCACACTACAACGTAGACAATGTCATGGAAGACAAGAATGGCCTTGCTGCTAGAAAGAAGAAGAAGCCAGATGGGACAGATGTTTGGATAAATGAGAATGGCCAAGAAGTTGATGAGGCTTAGTTGAGCAAGATAACTGATGACTTTGATGACATTGCTACATGCGTGAGAGAGACTGTGAAAGACTTCTAGTGGGTGTTCTTTGGCTACTGCCCTCCGCAAGTGAGAGACCTTGCTGAAAAGAACCTCATTGAAGTCCATGGAGGTGTCCCTCTCTTGAACTATGCATCAACATTCTACAATCTGAAACTGCAGGCCGTTGTGTCTCCAATAAAGAAGACAGAGTTCAACTTCTGCAAGTCGCACATAAAGACTATGGAGTGCGCAGCTCTAGGTGTCCCGCTTTTTGCAACAAACTGCCTGCCATATAGTAGAGTCATGGACAGGAACTAGCTGTTTGACACATCAGATGAGCTGAAAGAGAAGCTGCTTAAGCTGAAGTTTGCATCGTCTGGCGTGTACAAGAGGATAATAGAGAAGCAGTGGGAGTGGTTGAACTCGCCATGCAGCGAAGGAGACTTCTAGCTCAACAACTATTGGCTAGAAGACAATGTCCGCAATGTCTGGCTTCCATTGTTCAAGCTACGCCAAAAGGGACTTAAGATATCATTGAAGAACTTCATTTAGCAGTATGAGAAGCGAAAAGAAGAAGAGAAAAAGAAGCTGCTGTTTGTCTCAAAGTCAGGCAAAGCTAAAGTGACACTGTGATTGGAGACAGCAAAATGGACAAAAGAACAATAGCAATACATTGGAACAAGAGCAAAGCTGCAGAGATTGTTGAGAAGACTGTGACAAGCTTCTGCATGAGCAAAGACAACTATGATGTCATTCTGTTCAAGACATCTAGCATGCCAGGTTGGGTAGAGTAGAGAGTCATCAACTATGGATGCAGGGCAATTGACTTCCCTAGCACGGTAGACACTGCAGCAAAGCAAAAGAACTTCATTCTGTCTTATTTTGAGCAGAACAGCTTTAGAGGCTTTCTGCACATAGTTGAGGATGTTGTTGTGCTAGACAAAGACCCTTTAGACTACATATTGAAGATTGAGAACGCCATGGATGTCTTTGACTACAGCATATTCTTCTCAACGGTGACTGACCCATGCAACTACTTGTTCAAGAAGTTCAATCCACGGTTGACGCTAGACGTTGATGATGATGCATTGAAGTCAAGATTCAACTTGTCAGACAAGATCTCTTTCACAAGCCACTCTAACACATGCTGGACTATATATGACTTCAACAAAAATGCTACTGCCTAGAAGTTTGATGAGCAGTTCAGCATTGGGATGTTCATGATAATTGAGTATCTTGCTAGACGCCGTTCTACAAGACAGCAAGGGCAGCTGTACTACATGAACTAGTACCTGAGCATCTCTGATGAGGTAGGGACATACCATGCATAGACAATAGATGAAGACCAAATTGACCCAAAGAAGATGCAAGAAGAAGACCAGGTGTTCAAGGCAATGAAGATTGACTATGCACCAGACAACAACATTGACACTACGCTTGATGACTTCTACTAGAAGATTCAGTAGAAGATAGAGCAGAAGACAGAGAGATAATGCTAGACAAGTATTTTCTCTAAAAGGAACATTCAAATGACAACTATCAAATTTGACAAGAAGTTGAAATGTGGAAATGACTTTGTTGCTGTTGAAGTGCTAGATGTGCTCAACACAGCTAAAGTAGGGAACATCTATTTGCCAGACTCGTTTGGAGCAAATGCACGTCTTGCCCACTGCAGAGTGACAGATGTTGGCATAAAGGCAAAAGAGAAGCTTGGCATTGAGGTTGGTGACTATGTCATGATTGACCGTCTGTCAACATTTGCTTGGACAGCTCCATCTGCTGTGCTCAAGTATGACTCAGTCATTATGAAGACTAATGACAACAAAAGTGAGTATTATCCACTCAAAGACACGGCGTTCATTGAGCCAGACCAAAAAGAAGATGCAACTGATGTCAATGGCGTGCTTGTTGTCAACTATGACAAGCGGTTGAACCTTGGAACAGTCATCAAGAAGAGCTTTGACAAGACAGATGAGTATCCATTTGATGTTGGTGACAAAGTCATGCTTGTCAAGGGCGGTGACATAGTAGACCTTGGAGAGAAGAAGATTTACATCTACAAGAAAGACATGATAGTCTGCACAGTAGAGGACAATTGATATGACACCTGTACTTGATATAGAAGCAAGCTTTAAGATACTAGATAAGTTTTTGTCTTATAGCGAACAGCTAATTAATGACCTGAACAATAATACAGGCATGTCATCTTATGGAAAAGAAGTCTTGACGCGGCAGTTAAGTGAATGCATAAGTGACTGTAGAAGAGTTTTTAAGGCTAGTGTTCAAGCTGGAGTGTCTTTAAAAAGCAAGTATAAAGTGCTTGAAAAGAAAATTAGTGAATCACAAGATCTTGAGCAAGAGTTTAAAGACGTTGCAAAGAAACTCAATTTCCCAATAATTCAAGCGACAACAGAAGGGATTTCAAGCAAGAACCCTAACATTGAAATGCCATTTGAAGACCCTGTGCCGAAAAAGGATGTTGAGTTCATGCAGAAGTGCTTGAAGAAGACGGATAGCATAGATGTCAATGACGTTGTATTGCCAAAAGATGAGTGCTTGTCTAAGAAAGAGATTGCAGCATATACAGACATAGACAAAGCTTTTGCTGAAGACAGAAAGACTGCTAAGAAAATAAGTAGTTCTCTAAAGAAAGCAAAAAACAAGAAAAAATCTGTTGCTAAAAAAGTAAAAATATTATAATTGACAAAAAGTCAATAAAACAACATAAACTAAGGAAATAGATAAAACAATGAAAAAACTGATTATGGTTGCCACTTTGGCAATGGCTGGTGCTGTTTTTGCAGCATCTGAATATATGGTATATGACTTTGTAATGTCAGCTAAGACTACAAAGGCAAAGGGTGTGACACAGACAGCATGTGGTGATGACTATGTGTGGCGTGATAAAGGGTCACAGAAGGTCCGCGGTATCATTGCAGGCTGTGGATGTGCTTCAATCTTTGCAAATGGTTCGTGTGACAATGCACTAGTCCTTCTTTGGAATGAGACAACAAAGCAGCAGATCACAAACTACACATTCTCAACTTGGGTTGTGCAGCGCATTGGCAAGAAGGGTGAGAAGGCTGAACATATTGCTAGAATTGAGACTGATGAGTTCGAAGTGACTCTTGCTGGTTTTGGCACCTACAAGAATGACCATGTCACAGTCAGTGGTGACTTTGCAGGAATGGCAAATGCTCCATACTATGTCACGTTTGGCAGCTGCACTGCATGTGGCTCAACACCAGACACTGAAGACCAGACAGTGGCCCTTGCTCCTTGCACAGATGGTGTATGCACAGCTTCTACTACTAGCGATGCCACACCATTCTATGGCTCATACTCTTTGAGGTACAATGCAAAGAAGTCAGCCAACACATCTAAGAATGGCATCTCATCAAAGTCGCTTGGAACGCCAGCATATGTTGAGATCACACTAGACTAACATTGTCCAATATTGACTAAGTCAATTGAAGCCATAGAGAAGTCTATGGCTTTTTCTATGTTTGTAGACTATATACATGACAGTTAAACCACAGAATAACAATGTTCTTTGCACACTAGTGTCAAGCAATGAGAAGCAGACAAGCACTGGCTTTGTCTACAAGTCAAATGACATCTTAGTCTATAGAGTAGAGGCTATTGGCCATAAAGTAGGCATGCAATTGGCAATAGGAGACAGCATTGTTGCAAACTCTACAGGGACAAAGATTGTAGTTGACAACAAAGACTACTACTTCTTCAAAGAAGAGAACATTGCTGGAAAAATTGACAATGGCTACTCAGCATAAGCACTCTACAGCGTAGAAACGCCATCCACAAGACCAACAATACTGCATAAAGATAGTCAAGCAATGTGAAAGTGGAGCATGTACTTTGTCAGATGTCATACTAGCATCATCATTAGTAGATGCATTTGCCAAAGCGCAGAGTATTGTCAGTAACTTGAACACAGCGGTAGATAGAGACACTGCTTTTGAAATAGAGTCAATATCTCGAAAAAACTAAAAGCATACATTACATCTATGGATACATTAAGATACACAAAAGTTAGAGAAGTGAAGAGCCCAGTCCGTGGGACTCCAGTTGCAGCAGGGATTGACTTCTTTGTCCCAACGTCTATTGACAAAGAGACATTTGAGAGCAAATGCAAGACTACTGGATGTGGTGTTTTTGCTGAATACAATGAAGATGGAATGCTCACTCGAATTGAGCTTAAGCCTGGCGAGTCAGTCATGATCCCTTCAGGAATCAAGATGAAAGTCCCTTATGGCCATGCCTTAGTCTTCATGAACAAGTCTGGCATTGGCGCAAAGAAGCAGCTTGCTGTCCTTGCCTGTGTAATTGATGAAGACTACGAAGGTGAAGTGCACATAAATCTTGTCAACACTGGAAAGAACATCCAACAGATTGCTGCAGGTGACAAGATAGTTCAAGGCTTAGTCATTCCTGTCAACTATGCAGTGCCAGAAGAAGTTGAAAGTGAAGACACACTGTATAAGAACTCTACTTCTCAGCGAGGTGAAGGAGGGTTTGGGTCTACTGGAAGTCGCTGAGGCGCACAGCTAGTCTTTATAAAATAGTCATGCTAATGCATGACTATTTTTTTTTGCCTCTAAGCTGTTTTGGCAAGCTATATGCCTTAGAAAAGTAAATAAAACATGAACAACTATGGAGACATACATATGAAAAAGACAATACTTAACACAGTTTGTGCATTTGCACTAGGTTTAGCCTTCTCTGGCTGCATGACTTCTACTGGATTCATCCAAGTTGACAAGCACACTGCAGCATAGAATGGAATAGTTATAACGCACGTTGAAGACAATCCATTCTTTACAACAATTGAGTATGACTACTCAAGCATTGAGAACTTCACTACAAATGCAATTGAAGTCACATTAGTCCACAATTTTGTGCCAGAAGACCCAATGGGATATTTGACTTACTATTCAGATGACTATAATGCTGCAGTGAACAAAGTTGACTACTACAATCCATGGGGAGCTTACATGCACAACATGCAACAATTGACTACTGTTGAAGGCATAAACATAACAAAGCTTCCTAATAGACCAGCTATAATTTGGAAGAATGAGCCAGGAAAACTAGTCATTGCAAGCTTTGATGACATTGGAACATACTAGATACGCTATAATAGTAGTCTTTGCTAGTCAAAATAAGACAAGCAAGTTCACACATATATCATATAGAAGATGGCTTTGCTAGAAAATAAGCCATCTTTTATTTTGTGCTTTTATATAAAGCACTTGCTGATGCCAGTCTAAATCTAAAGTCTATCCTATAGAAGCTAGTTTCAAAATAAGAGTTATAGAATAGTTGTGCAATGTGTAGAATACTTCTAAAGGAAACACTATCTATGACAAAAGAAGCACTAGACTCAATCATCAACAACTCTGAATTCACAGAGTGCATAAATGAGGCTGCTCCACACCGTGTGAAGATCATCCAAGACATTGGCCCTCAAATGCGTGAAGTCCAAGAAGACTTCTTGCAGACAATGATTGCCGCCAACCATAGAGGCGTGTCAAAGATCATGGAGCGCCTTAAAGTAGACAAGAAAGATGCAGAAGCTAAAGAAGAGTACTCTAGGTGGAAGAAAGCTACGATGAATCTCTTTAGAGCTACATTGAAGACAATCCACCCAAATGAGAACCAAGTGCCAAGCATCAGCATGCTGTACACTGCTGGCAGTCTATTGACGTACATTGGCAAAGAAGACCTCATCACTAGTAATGAGAACTATGACAAAGACAACCCTCTCAAGTTCAAGAAGTTTGAGGAGATGAACTCTTTCTTTGATGACGAGAATGTCCGTGGAAAGATGCAGCAGATATTCATGGATGCTGATGAGATTCAAGGAGAGATGTGCAATGAAGCAGACGCAATCAAAAAAGACATCTACCAAAAGCTTCCAGTCTCTGTGCGGTATGACAAAGAGCTCAACAAGAAAGGCTTGAAAGAAGGCCATTTCCAAGCTCTTGTCCGCACTAAGGCAATGGGCCTCATCAAAGACAAAGACAAGTACACAAAGTATGTCTCTTTACAGGTTGAGAACTCAAACAACAACATTGACCGTGAAGAAGTGATTCTTGGCAAGACCGAGCAGATGTAATGCTCTTGAAGACAGCCTAGAGATTCTTTAGGCTGTTTTTGTCTTGTTTTTCATTGAGTTCATCTCTATCCTCGTATTTTATAGTCAAAGGAAAAGTCAAATGAAGAATGTAGTCATATTTGCTGGTGGGCATGGCGCCGTGAAGCTCCAGCAGTCTATTGCTAAGTGGGGTGGTCCAGGTGTTAATGTGCAGATCATCATATCAGCATATGACAATGCTAAGTCAACACTAGCTTGCCGTCAAGTGTTTGACCACAAGATACTTGGTGTGTCAGACTTGAGGAAGAACCACATCACACAGTACAAGATACAGCAGTTTAGTGGCAGCATTAGTTCAAGTAATGCAACTACTGCTCAGCAGATATATGATTGGCTAGAGTATCGACTTCCAAAAGACTGGAACAAAAGCTTTGAAGAGACATATGCATATGTCAAAGACACATATGTTGGCGAGCAAGCAAAGTACTTCTTCACAATATATGACCTTGAGACGCTGAAGCATGCTGTTGACAACTTCTTCTTGCAGCCTAAGGCAAAAGACATCAACTATGCTGACTTTGCTCTTTCAAACATCTTGTATGCATCATTGGCAAACATGAATGGCAACAGCCTTGAGACAGCTGGCAACTTGATGTCTAAGATGCTTGGCATAGAAGACAATGTCCATCTCATCTCAAATGTGAACTTGTACCTCCACGCAAAGAGCGTCAATGGGCATGACCTCAATGATGAAGATGTCATGTCACAGTGGAAGAGTGCTTCTGACCCTATTGACCATCTATACTATGTAGACAGAGATGGAAATGAGCACTACCCAACAGTTGATGAGCTTCCAGACAGGACAATTGACCCAACACATAAGTGTGAGAAGCTGCTTGACAATGCTGACATCATCATCTTCTCAAGTGGAAGCCAATGGACGTCTTTGATACCTACTTATGCACAGCATGGCTTCAATGCCATCATCAAGAGGTCGAAGGCAAAGAAGTACTTGGTGATGAACAATGTTGAAGACAGAGACCTCTATGGGTGCAATGCTGACTGGATATTGGCACAAGTCAGCAAGTATGTTGACATTGATGACTTCACTGTTGTCTTGAACTCAAATGCCATTAGCACTCTAGACCATCTAGAAGACAAGAAGTGGAAGAGCATTACTGCGCCATTGTCTGACTCTAAAGGTGACCCTGTGCATAACCTTGAGGTGTTCAAGGTGATAATGGCTGACTATGTCAAGCCATTGACAGACTACTCACACAAGTTTGTGTTTGACTTTGATGACACGCTTTGGTCAACAAAGACAATCGATGCTGACTTAGATGCTTGTGCAGACAACCTCATCCGTTTTGCAGAATTGAAGAAGAAAGGCATTTGGTCAATGATATTCAGTGGGAACAAGATAGCACGGTTCAAGAAGCTGTTTGACAGCTATGCACATGCTGTTGGCAATGGCTCTACATTCAATGATGTCTTCTCACAGTTTTACTGCAACTTTGGCAACTCAAAGTACCACTTTGAAGATGGAAAGTTCTTGTTTGATGGGAAAGTGTTCAAGAACATATCAATGTTCAGCCACTACTTCAACTTAGTTGACTACTTAGTCAAGAGCTTGAACAAGAGCAAGTTGTTCTTGAACTTCAACACAAAGCTTGACTACTCTAACTTTGAGAACTGTGGTGATGTCAATATAGCAGTCTCTCCACTCTGCCACCGTGAGGAAGTGCTTCCAGTGTTCAATGAGCTCATTGATGAGTACAATGCATTCTACTATACCGACTTCCATGCATACATCAATGGAAACACGACAATTGACATCCTCTACAAAGACTTTAACAAGGCATCATGCCTGAATGAAGTCCTCAGAGATGAGAAGTTCAACTACATTGGCGACAAGCTTGAAGATGGGAATGACGCATCAGTCAAGACCATAAAGCTTGCAAACTGCATGTCAGTTGACGATGTCTATGACACAAACTTCTTGCTGAGAGCATTGGAGGCATTCATTGGATAAGACGCTGTTCATAGTTGCTGCTGGCTTGTCAACACGGTTCAATGGCAAGCCAAAGCACCTTGCCAAGATAAAAGGCATGCCTAACATTGAGCATACACTGCGGATGGCTAGCCCATGGTACAACAGCATATATGTTGTGCTCAATGAGAAGGCAACTGAAGAGACTATAGAAGACACTAGAGCCATTGCATCAATGCATGGAGCTAGGCAGATCTTGATTCCATCTGGAAAAGGTGATGCGGATGCAGTCTTTCAATCGCTTGACAAGTCTGGCAATGGTGACTCATGCGTGTCAGTCTGCTGGGGAGATGCATGGTTCAAGAGCGCCAATGTCTTTAAGATTGCATCACAGGCTCTAGAAGAGAAAGACTACAGTAGCATTGTGTTTGACGCAATGTGCGCAATGGAAGAGAGCCCTTATGGCTGGTTCACCATAGACAATAGTGGAACAATACTAAAAGCAGAGTTTGCATCTGACTATGGCATAGAAAGTCCAGTTAATGGAGCATATGCTGCTCATGACCAATGCTTCTTCAACATCAATGTGCAGAACTTCAAAGAAGAGTTTGACCAGTATTCTAGATTTGCTGAAGCTGAAGTTGCATCACTTGAGCACCTCATTGAGCAGCGCACTAGCATGGTAAAGCTCTCATTGAAGCATGAGATGTCATGGTACAAGATGATAAATTGGGCTAGCAAGATGAAAAGCAGCTTGAAGTCAACTGCAATAGTCTTAGCTGAGCCTGCTGCTTTGTCATTCAACACAGAAGAAGACTTGGAGAAGATAAGAGATGCATAAGCTGGCAGTCTGCAAGATAGGTGGACGGATATCATTTGGAAAAGTAGACAAAGATGGCAATGTCTCAAACGCAAGAGACACTAGTGGAGGCAATGGTGAGGCAAAGGCCATCATTGACATTGCGCAGAAGTCAGGTAAGTTTGACATAACAATCTTGACTAAGACTACATCAAAAGACTACTTCCCTAAAGAGTACAAGTTTGTTGATGCTGTCAAGCTGCTACAAGAAGACAAGATAGAGAGCTTTCTTGCTAAGCAGGACTTTGATGTCTTGCTTCTCATAAATGGGTCAATAAACTGCTTTGGCGGTGCTGAGCAGTCAATAATGTCAGACTTGGCACTGTACAAGGCAATGCACTTCTTCAAGAAGAAGATTGTCTTCTGCTCTTGTGACATATGCATCCCTTTTGTGCCAGACATCTGGAAGACGGTTGCTCCAAAAGAGTGGAGCAGCAAGTACAAGCAAGAAGACTTTGACTTGGGTGGCAAGACATTCTATATGCTCACCCAAGCTAGAGATCTTGACGCGCTGCACAAGATTCTAGACTCTAAGAAAGGCAATGTCTTCAAGAGAGAGAACATTGACAACTTCTCTTTTGAGAAGTTTCCATGTGAGAATGCCATACAGTATGTAGATGTCAACCCTAGTCCAGCATACGATCTTCTCTATGGAGGCACCCTAAGAGCCGGGAGACGCATCAAGAAGATAGTCAATTGGTACTACAACCACCCAAGCCTCAATATAGAGCTCTTCGGGAACATGGACCAAGACAAGATAGATGCAGTTGCAAAGAAAGTCTATGGGATATTCCATAAGCCAAGCTTCAATGACCCCGTGAACTATCTAGAGAATAGCAAGAAGATGAACCAAGCTCTAGCAACAATAGTCATTGGCGATGACATGTATGAAGAGACTAGCACTGTACAGCAGCGAGCATATGAAGCAATGTGCGCAAATGTCGTCACATTCATTGATGAGAAGCTAGACAAGCTACACAATGTGTATGGGTTCAATCCAGGTCTAGAGAAGTTCTTGTATCTACAGAGCCCTAGCCAGCTTGAGAAGCGAATGCAGATGCTAAAAGACACACCAGAGCTTCGTGCTAAAATCTTATCTCTACAGCAGAAGATAATCTCATTTGACAGACAAGAGTGGTATAATGTTTTTGCAGAAAAACTGCTGAAATGACATGGACCAAAAGAAGCTAGACAACTACTTTATGGGAGTAGCAAAGCTGACTGCTCAGCTTTCTCATGCTAGACGCACTAAAGTTGGTGCAGTCATGACTAAAGACAACCGCATCATAAGTGTTGGTTACAATGGGACAGTGCGTGGAGATGACAACAACTGTGAAGACGAGCTTCCAGATGGATCACTAGTCACAAAGAACACAGTTGTCCATGCTGAGATGAATGTGCTTTGCTTCTGCGCAAAGACTGAGATTGAAAGTGATGGAGCAACAATATACTTGACGCTTTCACCATGTGCAAACTGTGCATTGGCTATGATTCAGTCAGGGATAAAGCGAGTTGTCTACCTTGAGCAGTATAGAGACTTAAGCGGTGTGAAGATACTAGAGCAGGCTGGAGTAGAAGTAGAGAAGTTTGCTGACATGCAGCTATTATGACAGCTATAGCATGTATATTTTAAACATGAAATTGTGTATTCCAGTCTGTGTTAGTTTTTAGACAGGCGTTCCAATTGAGTTGACTTAGCCACCATATGTGTTAGTTGGTGCAGGTGGGTTTAAGCAAGATGGCATCTAGTTTTTTGATAATGATGGCATAAACATATCATCATACAATCTATATCTAAATGAGATGAGTGTGGTATATTGGATGGCAAAGAACTATGCTAAGCTTAGCAGTCCAGACTATGTTGGCCTTGCTCATTATCGTAGAAGACTTGTCCATGAGGACTATATGCTTTAGCCAAATGCAATTGTCTGTCATGCTGAGAACTACAAGATACCTTTATATAAGCACTACTGTATCTACCATGTCAAAGCTGATCTTGACTTCACAGTCAATATGGTCTAGAAGAACTTCTCGAAGTAGATGTTCAAATCATTTATTGACTTTTTGAACTAGACATACTCATTTGAGAGAAATCTATACATAATGCCAAAAGACAAGTTTTTTGAGTATTCAGATTTCATCTGCAAGTGTATAGATATCTTCATTAAAGACTTGTTTTAGAACAGTGACATTGCTTATAGAGATAAGTACTAGAGACGTGCTATGGGATTCTTGTGTGAGAGGCTCACTAGCTTTTGGATATATGACTAGATGGTGCAAGGCAAGTCAACATTGATACTGACATAGGAGTAGATATTTGACTTAGAGTCGCCATATCAACGAGAGTCAATATGAAGAGCGCACTTGTATGCATAGCAAAGAATGAAGACCACTACATTGATGAGTGGCTGCAGTACCATCTAAAGCTTGGATTCTCAAGCATATTCGTGTACTAGAACAACTGGCGGTATGCTGGCAACAAGTCAGCATATGGAAGTTGTGCAATTTGGATAGACTTTGATGGCGAAGCAATGCAGATGAAGGCTTACAATGACTTCATTGACAAGCACAACAGTGAATATGACTTTGCAGCATTCTTTGATGTTGATGAGTTCTTGTGCTTGAAGAAAGACAAGTCACTAGAGAGCTTCTTGAGCAGATATGCTGACATATATGGTGTTGGAGTGAATTGGCGAGTGTTTGGAGACAATGGCCTAACATCAGTAGAGAGTGGTAGCTACTCACTGTTGAATAGATTCACAAAGTGCCAGGCAAAGCTTGACAAGCACATAAAGACAATACTCAACTTGATGATGTCAAAGAACATGTTCCACTTTGTGAACCCTCATTTTGTAGATGCATCATTGAAGTATGATGTCATATTAGATGTTGACAAGACTCACGTCATACATGGGCCATGGAATGAGAACTGCTAGACTTAGATTGCATAGCTTAACCACTACCACTCTAAGACATGGCCAGAATTCCAAGAGAAGATGGCGCGTGGCAAGGCAGACACACTCAAGTCGCATCCAAAATACAACTACCTTAGCTCTGACTTCATGCTGCACAACTACAATGACATTGAAGACTTCACTGCAAGAAATTTCATGGAAGATTAAAAACTGGCATAGGAATCACAGAAATGATTGATTGGAAAAAGTATTTTGACTAGGTATTTGTGCTACATTATGCTGGTTATACAGAAATAGAAGACAAGCTAAATGCTGAATTATCACGTGTTGGACTAGTTGACAGTGGAATACTGACTATCCACAACAATATATCATCGCCATTCTTAAGCATACTTCAGCGTAACATAAACTGTGACAATGTTCCAAATGACATGCGACCATCATCATTTTCATGCTCATTTGGGCATTATACTATAATGAAGATAGCTGAGCTGAAAGGCTACAGTAGAATTCTCATCTTAGAAGATGATATTGCTTTCTTGAAAGACGTTGGCAAAATTGAGTCAATTCTAGATGCTGCAGCGGCGGAAGTCCCAGACTATGATGTGTGCTTGTTCTCCCACTTCATGTCGCCTTGTCCACGCAGTGTGTCAGACATATAGAAGTATGCAGATGAGATGCATTAGTGCCAAGCTCTCAACAAGTACTTCATACCATACACATCTTCTTCGGCACCTGTTGCATCAGGTGCTGCATATGGGCTATCTAGAAAAGGGCTAGTCTGCCTACGTGGGCTGTATGAGCACTAGATGCAGATAGCAGACATGATATTCAGAAACTAGCCATACCTCAAAGATGGTAATGTTGATGGCTTCCATGACATTATCTTGAGTAGCTTGTCTCGTTTCTACTGCAGATGTCCAATAGGGATCTAGAACAACATCAAGCAGTCTGTAACAGGTGAGATACTGAAAGATGGCTTCTCATAGATATTAGCTGCTTAGAAGAAATTAGCAGAATGTGTTGGCATAAACTATGGTGAATATAGCTTCTCTTGACATCTATGGGCATGGCTTTAGGCAATAAGTTCTCTAGAATAATGCATGCACAATAGTGGGTAGATGAGTAGGTTGGAATACACTACAATGACTGCAATTTTGATGCTTAATTGTGCCTACATTAATATAATCTTAACATGTTAAACATAGATCCAAAGTTTCCAATAGTAATCGTTGAAGGATGCGATGCGAGTGGCAAGTCGACACTCATCAATAAGCTCATGGAGCGCCACCCTAACAACTGCTATCTCCACTGTGCAGTGACAAATGACATAAACTCACTCCACCAAAATGCAATTGACACTGCTCTAGTGGCATCTCAAGAGCGGTGGGTGTTCATTGACCGTCTGCATCTTTCAGAGACAATATATGGGACAGTGTTCCGCAATGGCCCTTCATATGATGTTGCGGCATTTGACAAGATGATCACTGATGGCATATCTACACTCAAGAAGATCCTCTGCACTGTTGACAAAGAGACTGCTCTTGCAAAGCACGCAGAAAGAAAAGACAAAGAGATGTTTGATGACATATCAAAGGTGTATGATCTATATGCAGATGTTGCAAAGAATGACAAGTCATGGACAGTCTATAATTGGAAGACTGACACAATAGACTTAGACATGCTTGAAGTCAAGCACAACTCAAAGGAGATCAACTAATGAAAATGATAGTAGGTACAAGCTTTGCAGAAGTGTATGACAAGGCAATGGACATGCTGCTTAACAACTATGAGTACAAGACAGCACCACGTGGACTTGACATACATGAGTGCTTGAATGTTGGACTATGCATCGAAGACCCAACAAAGAACTTGTTCAAGTATGAAAACAAGAGCTTGACTCTTCCAACAGGGTATGTGAAGAAAGAGATGTGCCTATATCTTCTTGGAAGTGATGATGCAAGAGACTTCTCAAAGGCATCTAAGTTTTGGGACAACATCAAGACAGACAAAGGCAAGATAAACTCAGCATATGGCAACTTGATATTCAATGCAAGCCTAAAAGATGGCCGTAGCCAATTTGACTGGGCATTTGACTGCTTGAAGAATGACAAAGACTCGCGGCAGTCTTTCATGAGGTACAACAACACTTGCCACCAATATGATGGAAACAAAGATGTGCCTTGCACATTCATCCAGATGTTCCACATACGAGACAATAAGCTCCACACAACAGTTGAGATGAGAAGCAATGATGTGATAAAAGGGACAACATATGACATTCCAAGCTTCATCTTGTTCCAAAGGCTCATGCTCCTTAGGCTAAGAGAAGTCTATCCAGACCTTGAGATGGGGACTTACACGCACTTTGCAAACTCTCTCCACTTGTACTCATCTGACTTTGAGCTAGTTGAGAAGAGACTAGACAGCCAAATTCTAGAGAATTCTTATCCATTTCCAAATGACTGGCATTGCGTTAAGTCAGAAGATGCTCTAAGGTGCTTCGACACAAAAGTCAACAAACAAGATTGGCTTGTTGACTGGCAGTATCCAGAAAACAAAGACTTCTATGGATGGCTTTGCAATTAAGCCATAGTTGAATAGACTTCTTTAAGCTTAAGCCTAAAGGCTAAGTGTCTAGTAGATTTGATGCAAAAAGAATGCTCAGTTTAAACTGTGCATTCTTTTTGGCTATTCAAACTAGAAGTAAATATAAATAACTAAAAATTAATGAATAACATATGATTAGTAAAATATTTAGTCTTTATTTGTCAGATGACGTGTATCTAACATCATAGACATCAAGTAGCTATGAGTTATCATAGTTTTCTAATAAGATTTCAAGACAGCTCAGTAGCAAACTTGATTTGCATACTGGAGGGTCAATTTCTGGGGATGTTGACATTGTGGATGCTAATCTGTCAATCAACACATTTGAAAACATATATGATGTAGATGATGGTTAGTCACTAGCTGAAAAGCTAAATGCCAAGCAAGACAAGATCTTGTCAATAGATACTCTTACTACTGGAGTCTATGCATCGTAGCATGTCTATAGTGGCATCTATTTGTCTACTGGAAATGGCACTAATCCAAAGCATTTAGACTACCCAAGCATAACAGCTGATGCAGTTATTGCTACAACAACTGACGTTAGCAGTTAGTTGAGTAGCTACCTCGACAAGTGCTGTGGCGGCGAAGTGTCCGGAGACATCTCCATATAGAATGCAAGCTTGTCTATCCTGTCAGGAAACTATATTCAGACGAGCACACCTGATGCTGTGGTCAACTACGCGTCTAAAAATGCGCTTATACAGGCCGATATTGATCCGCATTATGGAGACTCTTATGCTGGCACTAAGGCATTCTGCGTGCTTGGCCTTAGTTCAAATGTAAACTAGATCAAGCTCAGTGGAGACATCTAGGTCCTTAAAGACATTGTCGACGGGCGGCTGTCTGTTGGCAACATGCCAGTAGACATTAGCAAGAGCCGTTCACTACGCAATGTATTTGGAAAAGACACGTTTAAAGAAGGCGACCTGGTGACGGACGGCACAAGCATGTCGGCGGCGATGTTCTCGCTGACGCTCGACAACCGCGCGGCGTCGATGGCTTTTCACCTCTCGGCAGTAGATACCGATACGGGCATAGTCACGCTAAACGAGTCGCTAAAGGACGCGGACGGCTTCGATGCGCTCGACGGCAGGCCATAGAGTTTCTTCGAAGATCTCTGGCTTAACGACGACAACGCGTTCTACCTTGTCGGCTTCCCTGAGCTCGGGAATGCTAATGTTCCCAACAACTTCGGCCAGTTCGCGTCCGGCGGCAGCGTTCGCGCGATAGGCAGGCAGACGCACGCCGAGGGCCGCGACAGCATCGCTGACGTACGGTATGCCCATGTTGAAGGATCACATTGCACTGCCGCTCATATGGCAACACACGCCGAAGGATTCAGGACGGTCGCTAACAAGCGCTACTCGCATTCCGAAGGCGAAGTGACCAAGGCCGACGGACGCGCCGCTCACGCCGAGGGCAGATTGACTGAAGCTTCTGGAGTGAACAGCCATGCTTAGGGCAAGTCAACTATTGCCAGCGGAGAGCAGTCATGCGCATTTGGATTGTCCACAAAATCTAAAGGAAAGAATACTTTCACCGCCGGGTATATGTCCGAAGCTAGCAAATGGGCGGACAATGCTTTTGTGATAGGACGATACAGCATGGCTGATGCTTATAATGGCAGTAACTCATTCGTCTGGCAAGGAATATCTAGCGGAGCGTCATATTATAATTCAAATAGCAAAGGCTCGTTCAACGTCAACCCGCAGAATGGCCTTTCAGGCTTCTACATCGGCTCAGACAACTTCGTCCAGTGCGTCCTCTCGGCGGTGCAGTCTATGGACGAGACATAGATAAATGCGCTGAAGGCCGCGCTTGGACTATGACAAATATTTGATTTGTTTACTTTGCCATCCATTTTGATACAATATACATAATGGATGACAAAACACTAATAGACAAGTTCAATGCTTCTAAAGTAGCTAAGAATATGGTTATTGCCTATGGAGGAGATGGCCAACTTCTTAAAGTTGTGTCTCAAGTAGGCAACAAGAAAGGCATCATCCCTATACGTAATTATGGTCGATGCGCAAAGCATGCCAAACTACTTGAAGAAGTTGTTGAAGGCACAAATGACCGACTAAATTTGAAGTACTCTAAGCAGCCATTCATTGACTACAGTCTTGATGGCGAGAAGTCTATCTTCAAAAATCAACTAGTAGGGCCAATTGCTGAGATTGTCTGGAAGTCTGCTAATCCAACCGAAGCGATGCGGTTTAGTGTGCTCGTCAATGGCAAAGAGTACATGAAGCAGTGCATTGCAGATGGCGTGATATGTGCAACATCTCTTGGGTCACATGGCTACTTCAAGTCAGTCACACGCACAATATTTAATGACACTGAGTCTCTTGGCCTTGGGTTCATTGCACCAACATATGGCCTCTGCAACCTCGTCTTGAAGTCAACTGACATAGTCAAAGTTGCTCTTGAGAGAGATGCAAATACGCTGCTTTCTGGAGACAAGTGCTTCAAAGAGATGGCATGCAAGAAAGGGACAGTCCTTGAGCTTAGACTTGGCGCAGAAGGGGTTGCACTGTATGGATATGACATGTTCTGCTGTCCAGAGTGCAGAAAGCTGCGGAACTCAACAACAGTGAATGACCAATATCTAGGATAAGGGCAAAAAAAGATGGACGCAGCATTAGTAGACAGTCTTCAAGGGATAGTCAAGTATGTCGAAAGCAACCCTCTCATAGTCACGCTTACATCAGGTGGCGCCATTGTCTGGCTGTTTGCCAACTTGAGGAGCATAGTAGGGGCTGTTGTCTCTGGCATAAAGGCATGCATCTCATTCACTATCACAAACACATATGAAGACTCACGAGGAAGTGGATGTGGATACAATTTGAAGCTAAGGCAGATAGTGTTCAACAACTTCTTAGCAAGCACTAAGGCACTGTGGGAGAGGACAGTGAACATTGACTTGAGCAACTCTATTGATGTCAGCAACTTCTCTTCAGACACGGATGCAACAGGCGTGTATGAGACATCATTTGCTGGACCACCTATTGACTCACAGGATGATGGATGCTTGAAGTCATCTGCCAAGATGGTGAACACATATGGCTTCTCAATACGGCTGCTGTTCAACAAGCTGTGCTGTGTAGAGCGCAGCTACAAGCTAGATGGCCAACGGATAACAATGAACACTTCTATAAGAGTGTACTTTGCATCTAAGAAGAAGTTCATGAAGAAGCTTGAGGATGCCATAAATGAGAAGGTCATTGAGAGTCTGCAGTCTAGTGCAGCAGGCAGCTATGTGAATGTCATCAATGGTGACACTTTCTCAGGACGGAAGATGAAGCGAAGCCTTGACTCAATATTCACTGAAGACAACGCCCACAAAGAGCTGTTCAACAGCATAAAGAGCTTCATTGACAACAAAGACACATACCAGAAGTTGAACTATCCATACAACTACTGTGGACTGCTGTATGGTGTGCCTGGCTCAGGCAAGACATCAACAATTCTTGCAATTGCCTCAGAGTTGAAGAGAGATGTCCACTACATAAGCTTGGCACAGGCAAGCACTCAGACACTGTTGAAGTCATTCAATGACAACCCAAATGGGTCAATATATGTCTTTGAAGACATTGATGCAATCTCATACAAAGGTGTGAAGAGCAGAGAAGAAGGCCAGCAGCAAGAAGATGATGGCATAGCAAAAGCATTTGGAGTGTCATTGTCAGACTTGTTGAACATGACAGATGGCCTTCTTGCATCTGATGGCACTATCTGCTTGTTCACGACAAACCACATTGAGAAGCTTGATCCGGCATTCTTGAGAGCTGGACGAATGAACAAGACTATTGAGTTCAAGTACATGGCACCTAGTGTGGCCCAGAAGATGGTAGAGACATATCTAGGAGTCTCTATAGGCAATATGATGGACAACATAAAGCCAGCTGAACTTCAAGAGAGCATTCTAGATGTGCTGCTGAACAAGAAGACGGTAGAAGACTTGAAAGAGAAGTTCTGTGTGAAATGACGATTGAGCATCTTTCTTGCTTGCCTAGAATGTAAATAAGCATGTATGGAAATCATCAAAGCAACAGTCAAAGACATTATGCTATCTAGCGAGATAGTAACAGACATTTAGGGTGGAAGTAGTCAAGGCGTAAGCGAGCTTAGTGCATAGTTGAGTTCACTTTAGAAGATGCTCATATTTGATGACTATGAGAGCACTTGCGTGCAGAAGATGTCTGACTCTATCAGTTCTGACAACTTCAACTGCTAGCTCTCAAGCAGTCTTGGATGCTACCCATTTGAGACATTGCTGACATCATTTTGCAAAGACAATGGCGCATCTATTTGGCAAGAAGACTTGTTTCTCAACAAAGTGTCTTTCTTGTCTCGCACAGTTGCAGCTAGTCCAATCCCATCTGGCACAAATGTCTTCATTGTCATCTCTCCAACAAAGGCGTCTGACTTCTATGACAAGACAACCGCTCCTGAAGACACATCTGCTCTTGAGGTAGAGCTGAAGGCCGCTGTCCAAGATGGCAGAGCATGGAAGTCAACTACTGTTGCATATCCAGATGCATAGAACACCTTAATTGAGTTTGAAGCAGATGCAGCAAGCAAGCAGCATTTCAATGCAGCTGTTGCCAACAAGCTTTGGATCTATTGGTTCAAAGATGATGGTGATAGTGGCTCTCTCATCAAGAATGTTGGCATAAAGGTCAAACCAATGTCATCATCATCTGAGTTTGACGCATACAAAGACAACACTGGGCCATATTGGATGATAAACAACAAGTGGTACACTCCAATCATCGATGTTGAGTTCTCTACAAAGTTGAAGATCCCTTATGCATTCACAAAGAGCTTGATTAAGTGAACTATTCACACCCTAAAGGATGTGATGTTTCTTATAGAAGAAAGTCTAAAATTAAAGAAAGATGACATAGAAAAGCTAGAAATTGTCTCTAGCTTTTATTGTCTTTTCTATATGCGTAGCATATAGACATGAGTGAGTCAATATTCAACAATGCAGTAGACTTAAGTGACATACCACAAGACCAATGGCGCAAAAACTACATTGGTCCTGGATATCGCAATGTCTTCTACACAACCAACCATGACAGAGAAGGGCGCATTGTCCTCTTTGGATTTGACTTAGCTGGAAACCCTAAGACATTCATCTGCCCATGGAAGTCACAGTTCAAGTTCCGCGTGAAGTATGACACTCCTGAGAAAGACATCTTTGGCAACTATGTTGAGACACGCTTCTTCAAGTCAAGCTATGAGCGGAAGAAGAGGCTTGAAGACATTGGACAGAGCCTTTGGATTGTTGAGTGCTTGAAGCCAGAGCAAGAGTTCTTGCAAGAGATGTTCTACAAGAACTGCCTAGATGAGTCATTCAACACACAGCCAATGCGCATGCAGTTCATTGACATTGAGACAGAAGTCTCAGATGTCTTCATGCGCCCATCTGATGCTGGCAACCGCATCAACATGATAACTATCTATGACACACTCACTGAGAAGTTCTACACATGGTCACTTGAGCACGCTGACATCAAGTTCCATGATGAGTATGATGAGAATGGGCATCTTGTGTGGGAGAACCCACTGAAAGACCTTCCAAAAGACAAGTTTGAGTTCTTTGAGTTCAACAACAATGAAGAGCGTCTTCTTGAAAGCTTCTTAGACTGGATTGAAGGCAACTACCCTGACATCAGCTATGGATGGAACATAAAGGCATTCGACTGGCCATACATTGTGAGGCGCATTGAGAATGTCTTAGGGAAGAGCCATGCGGCACGTCTGTCTCCTGTTGGCAAGTACAGGATAAAAGAAGTGAACCATGATGCACCAAAGGCAGATGTTGGTGCAGAGATAGAAGTAGACATATCTGGCTTGTTCATTGCAGATGGCCTAGTGCTGTATAGAGACAAGTTCTTGATTGCTCCTGCTCTTGATGGAGGGTACAACCTCTCAAATGTTGGTGAGCATGAAGGCCTTGGCAAGAAGATCCAATATAAAGGGACTCTCAAAGACTTGTATGTCAAAGACTACCAGAAGTTCTATGAGTACAATGTGCGAGATGTCCATTTGACTGTAGAGATTGAGAAGAAGTGCAAGCTTACAAATCTTGCAAGGAAAGTTGCAGGACGTGGACTCTGCCCTTATGGCACAATCTACTCATCAATTGCATATCTCACTGGCTCATTGATTGCATTCTCACGAGACAAGATGGATGCAATATTCCAGTCTTACTTGAATCGGCCAAATGTCAAAGAAGAGTATGAAGGCGCGTTCGTGTTCCCTCCTGTGCAAGGTGTGTATAGAGGAGGGATTGCCTGTGTAGATTTTAATAGTTTATATCCATCAAGCATTCGAGCATCAAATATGTCTATTGAGACATATGTGGGCAAGATATCACGGATGAATGTCTTGTTTGACAGTGCAAGCCAACGTAGAGCTTTCAACATGGAAGAGTACATTGACATCAATGATGAGACAATTGATGACCTTTGGTTCTATCCAGCAAATGGTGGAAAAAGAAAGCAGGTGAAAAGAGAAGACATTGTCAAGCTTGTCAAGACAAAGTGCATCTACACAAGGAACAACACCCTGTTCTTGAAGCACAGTGTCAAGCAGGGTGTCATATCTGCATGGTGCAAGCACTTCTACAACTTACGCAAGGCAACTAAGAAGAAAGGCCAAGCACTTGACCTTGAGATATACAAAGGCAGCATCCCTAAAGACCAGATAGCAAAGGCAAAGCTTGATGTTGAGAACCTTGATGCTGACCAGCACTCTTTGAAGATCATGCTCAACTCAGTGTATGGCATGTTTGGCACAAACCACTCACCTATATACAGTGCACACATTGCACAGAGCATCACTCGCACTGGAAAGTTCTGTAACATAAGTGCAAGCAAGTTCATCAAGAAGAGGTTCAAAGATTTGTTTGGAATTGATGACAGCTATGCTTCAGTTGCAAGTGGAGACACTGACAGCATCACTAAAGATACTATTTTATATATAAGATCTTAAATTTATGTCTTTATCCATCTTCTGTTAGAGGTAAATATAAATATGGGACAAGTATAGACAAATATAGACTTATATTCAAAAATCAACCTTAATTGGACTCAACAAGATGAAGAGTTCTTGAAAATTGCTCTTGATGCGCATGATAAAAGTAGAATTGGATGGGTCAAATGGCTAGTAAAACATTATCCAGAAGTTGTTGATTGGTTATGGCATCGTCATCCATTATTGACAGACTCATATAACATATCAACACATCTATATTGGCTTGAGCATAAGTTTGTTGAATTTCCTAGATGCAAAGTGTGTGGAAAACCTATGTCAAAAGACATAGATTCTTTTGATGGAGGGTATTTTAGAGCATGCAATCCACTATGCGCAGCTAAAGACCCAAAAAGAAAAAAGAAGTATCAAAACACTTGTCTTGATAGATATGGATCTTCTAACTATTTAGCATCAAAAGATGGAAAAGCAAAACGTGATCTTTGGCTTGCTTCTCAAGGAGTCACTAATGCATTTCAACTTGAATCTGTGAAAGAGAAAGCAAAGCAGTCTCGAAAAGACCATTTTGGATATGAATTCACAATGCAAAGCCCTGAAAAAAGAAAACTCGCAAGTGACAACTACAAGAAGAAGACAGGATATGTGCATCAATTCTATGACCCAAATGTCCAAAAGAAAATCAATCAAACAAAGAAAAACACGATTGCTGCTGGAATAGATCCACGAAAGAAGTTCAAGCAAAATTGGAGAATACGACGTTATAATAGCATTGCATCTCTTTCAACTGAAGTAGTTCCACTGTTCTCTCTTGAGCATTTTATGCAATTTGACAGAATTGGTCAATACCATGTTCTATTTGATTGGCACTGCAACAAATGTGGAAAAGACTTTAAAGCACATCTTGACCAAAATTTGATTCAACGTAGTAGATTGCCAGCTAGATGTTTGGTTTGCCATCCAATATCAAATGGAACATCTAGATATGAATATGAAATTACTGATTTTTTGATGAAATCTTGTGGAATAGCAGATGTAAAGATGCATGATAGAGATGTCTTGAGCCCTTATGAGATAGACATATCAGTTCCAAGCAAGAAGATTGGCTTTGAGTTTGATGGTCTATTTTTCCATTCAGAGACAAATGGAGGAAAAGACAAATCTTACCATGTATTCAAGACTGACATGGCTAGAAAGAATGGATATCAACTATTCCACATATTTGAAGATGAATGGATAAACCATAGGCAATTGGTTGAGTCTCGTATAAGAAGTATATGCGGCAAGCCTAAAGAAAGACTTTTTGCTAGAAAATGCTGTGTTAGAGAGATTAATGACGCATGGCAAGTAAAAGATTTTTTGAATTGCAACCATCTGCAAGGATGGTGTGCATCTAAAGTGAACTATGGCTTATTCTATGAAGGCCATCTAGTTGCAATGATGACATTTGGAAAGCCAAGATATAGCAAGTCATTTGATTGGGAACTACTTAGATATTGTTCAAAGATAGATGTGCAAGTCTTAGGAGGAGCTGGAAAGCTTCTTAGCGCTTTTGAGAAGGACTATCATCCAAAAATGCTTTTGTCATATGCTGATAGACGATGGTCATTTGGAAAGATGTATGAGTCTCTTGGATTCTCACTAGACCATACTAGTAGTCCAAATTATTGGTATCTTAAGACTGGCATATGCAAGAGGTTTTCACGTATTGACTTCCAAAAGCACAAGTTAAAAGACATTCTTCAAAATTTTGATTCATCACTGACTGAAGTTGAGAATATGCGAGCAAATGGCTATGATCGAATATTTGACTGTGGAAACTTTGTATATGTAAAGCCATATGTTTAAAATAAGATGTCTATCTAAAAAAGTATGATTTCTATATGAATCAACAGATAAACATAGAGAGTTTATATGATAGTCTAGTAGATAAGTTTGATATAGAAAATAGAGGCTCATATGAAGTCATCTATCCAAGTGGCATTGAGATAAAAGTCTTTGGAAACAAATATGTCAAATTAGTTGCAGTCTCAAGGCATAAGACTTCTAAGCATATTGTTGAGGTGTCAGTTGTGTCTTCAAAAGGAATTGACAAAGTCAAAGTGACAACTGATCATATTTGCATGGTGTACAATGATGACCATTTCTTTGAGAATGTTGATGCAAAGAACTTGAAAGTTGGCAACTATGTGTCTGTATATGACAGTGAAAAAGACATTGAATTAGTTGGGACAATATCTAGTCTAGTTGATTTGGGGCAAATTGATGAGTGGGTGTATGACTGTGAAGTAAATGACAATATGCACGCATTCTATGCAAATGATATTCTTGTGCACAACTCACAGTTTGTGAACATAGAGTGTGTGACAGATGACTTCAAGAAGAAGTATAGCCTTGGAGGCAACTTGGCAAAGTGGGATGATGAGAGCAAGCTCAAGCTTTGGAAGTGGGTAGACAACTTTGTTGAGACAGAAGTCAATCCATTCGTGCAGAATGACTTGATTGGCAAGACATACTGCACTGAGCATCCAGAAGTGCTGCGCTACTCACTTGAGTATGTTGGCGCTGTTGGCATCTATGAGAGGAAGAAGCACTATGCTGTCCACAAGATACTGTCAGAAGGGCCAGAGATTGTTGACAAAGTCAAGTTCTCAGGCATTGAGCTCAAGAAGGCATCTACTCCAGCTACTGTGAAAGACATCCTTCGTGACATATACTTAGGTGTCCTCAAAGAAGACTGGACTGAGCACCAGTTCATTGAGTATGTCAATGCAGCATATGAGAAGTTCAAGACGCTCACGATCTCAGACATTGCAATGTGGAAAGGGTACAACACGGCCCGAGAAGCTGTTGGGTTCTTAGACATGGAGACTGGTGCAACAGGCATATCAAAGGCATGCACATACTACAACCAAATGGTAGACCACTTGAAGATTGGCAAGAAGTATGACACGATCTTGCTTGGCCAAAAAGTGCGTTTTGCATATGTCATCCCTTCAAATGAATATGGCATTGAGTGCATTGCATTCCATGATGGGCAGTGGCCAATTGAGTTTGACAGCATATTCAAAGTTGACTATGATGTGATGTTTGACAAGATGGTCTTGTCACCATTGAAAGGGTTCTTAGAGGCGACAAAGTTCAAGAAAGTTGACCCTAGGAAGCAAGTTGTGTTTGACATATTCGACTTATGAGCACTAGTTTCGAGCATAGGCATCAAGTACGTGTAGCTCTCGCCACTAGAATAGCAAAAGATGCTATGCATAACGCACTTAGCTATTGCTTGTTTGAAGAGTGGAAGAGCATTGATGCTTGGCTACGTGACCATATATTAGAAGCAGTGCGGCCATTCATTGAGTCAGGAGACATTGACAGTGTTAATGTTGTCCACCACTTTTCAGAGAAAGGCAAATGGAATTTTGAGCTGAAAGTCATTCCGACTCAAGTAGTCTCATTCACATGCAGAATAGACATAGGAGAAGACAATGAGGATAATTGAAGAAGAGCAGCTAGACTTTGATGATGTGCTGATACAGCCAAAGTGCTCTAAGATACTGTCTAGAAGCGAAGTCAACTTGATGCGTGAGTTCAAGTGGTATGACATTGACAACACTAAGAAGTTCACTATGACTTGCATCCCTTATGGCACAACTAACATGGGGACAGTTGGTGTCTGCAAAGTAGCTGAGAAGATGGTGAAGTTTGGGCACATTGCTTGTCTTGAAAAGCACATCCCTTATGAAGAGATTGAAGCGCTTTTCTCAAGCTTGAGCGAAGATGAGGCTGCTCGTGTGATTCCAAGCATTGGCATAAAAGAAGACTGCGGCACAATAAAGAAGCTATATGACAAGTTCCACCTCAAGATGGTGATGATTGATGTCCCTAATGGCTACATCCCAACACTGATCAATAGAGTGAAAGAGATTCATGAGCACTGTAAAGACACTTGCATAATAGCAGGAAACATTGTTGATGCTGCCGGTGCTGCACAGTTGATGGATGCTGGAGTCAAAGTAGTCAAAAGTGGGATAGGGAATGGAAGCGTATGCCTCACAAGGCTTAAGACTGGTGTTGGCCGTCCACAGTTGTCTACATTGCTCGAAGTTGCTGATGCGTGCCACCAACGTGGATGCTATGTCTTGTGTGATGGAGGAGTCAACTCTGCTGGTGATGTGTGCAAAGCATTTGGTGCTGGAGCAGACTTCGTCATCTCTGGATCTTTGTTTGCTGGATGTGATGAAGCTGAAGGCAGCACCATTGAGAAGCAGTACTTGCTTGATGAACTTGATGAAGATGGCACATCAATCATTGCAGTAAAGAAGTTCAAGCAGTACTATGGCATGAGCTCTCACTTAGCGCAAGAGAAGCACTTTGGCGGTGTGAGGAAATACTCATCAAGTGAAGGAAGAGAGAAGTTGATACCTTATTCTGGACCACTTGAAGATGTCATTCAAGACATTGATGGTGGCCTTAAGTCTTGCTGTGCCTACATTGGCTGCACTAAGATGAAGAACTTCAGCCGCCACACGACATTCTACAAAGTCAGACGGCAGTTGAACATAAAGTTTGACAAATGCAAAGACATATGAAAAGACAATTTGACATCTGCAGAGACTTTGACCCGTATAAGTGCTGGGACCTTGGCTGCATTGAAGTAGAAGACAGTCTTATCTATGATGAGAATGGTGAAATAGTTGATGAAGAGCTGTTCTGTGGAGGTGACTTCACAGATCTAGAAAAGTGCCCATTGAAAAGGCACATAGAAGGCCTTGACATAGATGATGTGCAAACATCTAAGTAAGTATTGCTGCTATGGACTAGAATGAAACAATGATTTAGAAAGTACTGTCTAAGATTGAAGAAGTTGAAGACTTGCTCAATGATATACTTCCAAAGACAGACAAGAAGCACAAAGAAGAGATTCTTGATATCTGCAGTCTTGTAAGAATAAGAGCTGAACAATACATGAATGAGTACGGAGTAAATGAAGGAGTAGAGATATGAGAGTGGTAGAGCCATTTGAGTCACTTTATGGATGCAGAGATGCCATCTTCTTGGCAGGCCATTGTCCAAGAGAAGACTTCAATGAAGATTGGCGTCTTGACGCGTTTGACATGTTGAAGCGCATTGGCTTTGATGGGACAGTGCTAAGCCCTACAAACCCAAAGTACATGGATTTGATTGACGCTCAAGGCATGGCACCAGACGCAGCAAGAGAGAAGCAAGTTGCATGGGAACGAGCAGCGATGCACGTTGCATCAGCTATTGTCTTTTGGGTTCCACGCAGCAAGAAGTTTCCAGCTTTGACAACAAACTATGAGTTTGGAGAGTGGTACAAGAAGCCGCATGTCTTTGTTGGCTGGCCAGAAGAAGCAGAGCACTGTGACTACATGAGATGCAAGCTCAAAGAGCAAGGGAAGACTTACTGCAAGACTCTTGAAGAGACATTGAGATCAGCAGTAGATGCATTGAAAGAGAGCAAAGGGCCTTGGTTCACTTCTGACACACACTTCTGCCAGCAACGGACACTCGAATTGTCTCGTCGTCCATTTGTTGATGTCACAGCAATGGACTATGAGATGGTGTCTAACTGGAACAAGAGAGTGACTATGCAAGATGAAGTCATCCATGCAGGAGACTTCATAGATCCAGACAAGGCTGCGGCAATACTCAAGCAGATGCTGAGCATCTTGAACTTCAAGAAGATGCATTGGGTCCTTGGAAACTATGACAGGAAGATAAAAGACTTGATAGTCCAGTATGCTGCTGAAAGTGGAAGAGACATTGCTGTCTATGACTCCAACTACAAGTTTTCAACAGACAAGCACTCTTATGTTGTTGTCCATGAGCCAAATGACTTTGAGATAGATGCTTCTCCGGATGACATCATCCTCTATGGCCACATACATGGCCGCTCTTTTGCAAAGAAGAATGGCTTTGACCTTGGAATTGACTACCACCAATACTCTCCAATCAGCATTGAGCAAGTTGAGTGGTTTGCAAATGCGATGAAGTATTGGGACAAGAATGTCTACTCAGATGCTTGCAGCATAAGCTAGACAGACAGCATTTGATGCACAAGAAAGCTAGACAAGACATGGATGAGACAAATAAAGAGATAGACATTGATGAGATTGCAGAAAAGTATGAAGAGCAGAGCTTCTTCAAGCGCTTGAAGACTATGTTCAGTGGGCTCAAGTGCTCAAAGTACTCTAGAGAGTACAAGCTTGCGCGGATTGAGCTGCAGCGACTCGCTGCTCCACTAGTTGCAGTAGTTGTGCCAACTTTGGTTGTTATAGTTCTCTGTGTCGTGACTATGGTATCTACGCAGCTGCTCCCAAAGATACCACTAGTGGACATTCCGGTGCCAGAGGATGATAAGGTGGACATTGTGGAGACGCCAGAAGAGCCTATTCCACCAGATGACCCAGAGCCAGTTGTCATTGATATTGTAGTGGATGCTCCACCTTCTCCAACAGTTGAGCAGCCAACTGTTACTCCTCAGCCTTCAAATCCATCACAGGTCTTGACAACAAAGCCAGCAGCCGTTGATGCAGTTGCAAATGTCAAGTCACCTGTTATGATGAAGAGCCTTAGAACATCTCGTACTCCAGGCCAGATAGGTGGTTTGACTAGAGGTGGTCCAAATGGAGGAGATCCAACAACTGAAGCTACTGTCTTGAAGGTGTTGTGGTGGCTCAAAGACCAGCAGAACACTGATGGCAGTTGGGGCAAGGCAAATAGTGTTGCAAACACTTCACTTGCTGTGCTAACGTATCTTGCACATGGTGAGTATCCAGGCTCTGAGTCGCCATATAGAAAAGACTTTGGACCAGTTGTGCAGCTAGCAATAGACTATCTCATCTCTCATCTCAGGACTGATGTGCAGCCATGCAGATTTGATCCAACAGACAGCAATGAGTATAGCTTCTTGCTAGGAGCATATGCACTCAGCGAAGCATATGGAATGACCCAGAACCCAAACTGCAAAGATGCTGCTCTGCAATGCTTGTACAGGATTGTTGAGAACCAATCTTCTACTGGTGGATGGGACTACAAGCTCAACAAGAACTCGACTCGTGATGACTTGTCATATGCTGGCTGGGCAATACAAGCTCTCAAAGCTGGAAAGATGGCCGGACTTCATCCAGAAGGCTTGCAGACTGCCATCAACAAGGCAATCAACTGCCTCAAGAAGCGCAGCTACTCGAAGTCTAGTGGCTTCACATACACTCCAACTTCTGGCAACAGTGGTGGCGCAACTGGCCTTGCGGGAGTTGGCACACTTGCAATGCAGCTTCTTGGAAGAGGCGGTGAGCAAGAAGTGCAGAATGCACTTGATGTCATGAGAGACTGGACGCCATCATTTGACCCTGACAAGCTTTCTGCCAAGAAGCCTGGCAATAGCCCACAGTACTACTGCTACTATGCAACGCAGTGCAAGTACCAGGCAGGCATGAAGGCAGGAGCGCTAAAGAATGACGAGGTGACTTGGCAGCAGTGGAACTTAGCAATGAAGAAACTGTACACTGCGTCCATCATCGACTTGCCTGAACGAGTCCTTGACTGGGCAGGAAAAGAGCACAAGCAAGGATACTTTGAGAACAAAGATGCGCATTCTACTCGTCCTTACATGGACACATGCTTGGCAGCGCTGCAGTTGATGGTCTACTACCGCTACCTGCCAACGACTTCAGTCAAAGCTGGAGCAGAAGATCCTCAAGATGGAAAAGATGAGCAGAATGCGGTAGACAGCAAGAATGATGTTGATGTGAAAGTTGACATCTGACATCTAGCATTGAAGTCTTCCAATCAACAGTAGAATGCCAATAGACTCAAAAGTCTTTGTTTAGTCTATTGTGCGTTTGCCATATAATAGATATGCTGTAAAACTACAATGAGGTAAATATAGTCTACTATGGCAAATCTCAATGAATCATATGACCCTAAGTATCTTGTCTGTGTGACATCTAGCAACAACAACAAGTTCTATAGGATGCTTCCTGATCCTGACCAGCAAGGCTTCAGTGTTGAGTATGGACGAATTGGAGCCCCATCTTTCCGCACTGACCACTACCCAATAGACATGTATTGGCGCAAGTATGATGAGAAGTTGAAGAAAGGGTATGTTGACCAGACAAACTTAGTGAAGGCAGCAGTTGCTGCAACTTCAGGAGAAGATGGATTCAAGGCGATTGCAGACAAGAGTGTGAATGAGCTTGTAAAAGCACTTAGGAAGTATGCAAGTGACACAATCAAGCAGAACTACACAATATCGCAGAGTGCTGTCACACAAGAGATGCTTGACACAGCAAAAGAGCTCATTGACAAGTTGAATTCAATTGCAGATGGCTTGACTAAGGGGCAGTCAGCATATCAATTCAATGATGTGCTGATCAAGCTTTTCAAGACAATCCCTCGTAAGATGAACAAAGTCAATGACTATCTCCTGCAGAGCAGCAATGCTAAAGATGCAGAAAAAGTCATTGACAGAGAGCAGAAGCTCTATGATGTGCTGTTGGCAAACTTCCAGACACAGCAGGCCACTGCAGCAAAAGACGCAGACAGCAATAAGCAGTCAGGTGCTGGTCCAACAGAGACAATTCTTGAGAAGTTTGGCCTAGAGTGTGAACTAGTAGATGACCAAGCAAAGATCAACGAGATAAAGAGGCATCTTGGCCAAGTTGCATCAAAGTTCAAGAGAGCATTTGTTGTTGTCAACAAGAAGACTCAAGATGCATATTCAGCATTCATGGCTGCTAATCCAAAGTGCAAGACTAAGCTCTTTTTCCATGGATCAAGGAATGAGAACTTCTGGAGCATCTTGAAGAATGGCTTGCAGTTGAACCCTAAAGCATCAATAACTGGAAAGCTCTTAGGCAATGGAATATACTTTGCTGAAAAAGCAGCAAAGTCAGTGAACTACACATCACTACGAGGGTCTTATTGGTCAAATGGCACATCAAGTGTTGGTTTCATGGCAGTCTTTGCAGTTGCATGTGACACAGCAAATGCATTCAACGTGTGGACCAACTCTGACATGAACAAGTGCTATGGCATGACTTGGGACAAGCTCCAGAAACTTCAGCCTGGCGCAACACATGTATATGCTCATAAGCAGTCGGCATCTCATCCTGGCTCATGGCTGAGAGAAGATGAGTTCTGTGTGTATCGTGAAGACCAATGCACAATTAGGTATCTCGTTGAGCTGGCTGTGTAAAATATAACTTGAATATGCATAGGTGAGAAACAATGGCACTGAATTGGAATCCTTTTAGAAGACGGACATCTGACTAGACAAGCTAGAACATCTAGAACAACCCTAACTACTAGACATTTGCCTAGGTGAACTAGGACATTCAAGCAATTGTCAATGCAAAGTCAGTTGTGTCAACTGCAGCAAAAGACTAGAACAGAAGATTTGCAAACCCTTCTTGGCAGACATTCTTTGATGGTGAGATACTTGCACTTCCTCTAGCAACAAACAAGTCTGAGCGGATTGACTAGTATAGACGCATCTCAAAGTACAACATCTGTGATTGGTGCTTTGATGAGATTGCAGATGACTTCATACATGAAGATGAGAATGGTGACATAGTGAAGCTGTCTGTCCCTGACAGACTGTCAACAATGCAGAAAGACATTCTGCAGAATGAGTTCAACAAGTTCATGAACTTGTTCAAGATAAAAGAAGACGGCTACAACTTGATAAAGCGCTTCTTGACTGAAGGAGAGCTTGCGTGGGAGAATGTCATCAGTCCAGCCCACCCAGAGATGGGCATAATTGGAGTGAAGTTCTTGCCGGCTGAGTACTATGAGACATTGATTGACACATCAACAGCTCGACCTGTTGGCATTGTCTTTGATGTTGGGTCATTTGCTGATGAGACACGGCAGATGTACAGGAACTCTTTTCAAGGAGCAGCATCTATATTCAATGCGGTGTATCCAACACAGTACAAGTTCACTTTCTCAAAAGACACATGCATACCACTGCTGTACAGCCAGATAACATACATAAACTCAGGTGAGTACTCACATGACTTCTTGATAACTTATCCATTGATTGAGAAGGCAAAGCAAGCATACTACAAGCTAGCATTGCTTGAAGATGCTGCTGTGACTCTACGTGTGACTCGTGCTCCTGAAAGACTGCTGTTCAATGTGTCTACTGGAAGACTTGACTAGAATAGAGCAGATGAGTATGTCAGACGGTTTGCAAACAGCTTGCACTCAAAGAAAGTTGCTGCAAATGGTGGGCAAGACATTGTCAGCACATATTCACCAATCACAATGTTGAAGTCATATATCTTTGGCAAGTCATCTGACTCAGAAGGGACAACTGTAGAGTCTGTTGGCTCATCAGCTGACTATGACTAGCTTGCTGACATTGAGTACTTCTTGAGAGCATTCTTGAAGATGTTCAAGGTGCCATTCTCTCGCTACAAGACACCAGAGAACACAATTGAGAAGAATGATGCTATACCATATGAAGAGTACTCATTCAGCCGTATGATAATGCGCTTCTAGAGAAGATTTGCAGAAGGCTTCAAACGCGGATTCATAACACACTTGAAGCTTCGTGGACTTTGGGACAAGAAAGACTATGGACTAAAAGACTCTGACCTGCAAGTCAACTTCACTGCACCTGTCCTCTATGACTTGTATGAGAAGTAGAAGTTGACAGAGGCAAAGATGGCAATCTACAAAGCTTTCACTGACAATGATGAGATGTCTAAGTCACTGTGCATGAAGAAGTACTTAGGCTGGTCAGATGAAGAGATAAAAGAGAACTACATGTCATTGATACTTGACAAGCAGTGGACTGCTGTTGCTGACATGATGAGCGAGCGCATATCAGATGAGAACCCACCCGTTGACATAGAGTCTCCTATGAAGTTGAAGAATGACGTTGACAAGCTAGAGAAGAGCATAGGAGGCTAGGACAATGCCAATAGCGAAGAGCCATCTAGTGGAGAAGCAGAAGGTGGAGAAGAGGCAGAGTCAAGTGAAGAGCCATCTAGTGAAGAGAAAGAAGAGCCAGCAAAAGAGGCTGAGACTCCAACGTTTGGCCTTGGCTAAGAGCCTTAAGTGGCATTCTGCCAAGTAAATAGAAATGCAATGACGCCTTATCAATATCAATACTATAGTTTTCTTGAAAATGCACGCAAACGTGCATTATATCAACATAGTCTTGCAATGAATGCATTGACAGCAATACGTAGAGCTGTAAATGCTGGAATAGATCCACGGACAGATCCAGATCTACATGGCTATTGGATATTGATAAGTGAAGATGACAGACAGCGGTTTATATCTGAGCTTGATGGCACTGTGTTTGTCACTGAAGGTGACTGAAGACTAGCAGAGCATCATTCACTTTTGCTTTGGCTGTCTAGTATCTTAGTTATCTAGTCTACACTCCAGTTTTTCTTTGATGTCTCAATTGCATCAGCATCTATGCTTTTAGGGCCTTCTTTTGCCAACATCAACTCTTTCTACAAGTCAGCTTTGTACCGTAGAAGCTCTTTCTTCTACTCTTTGTCAAATATTGCAAACTTGACTTTGTCTACAAAGTTCTACTTGTCACGATAGACTCCTATGAACTCAGCTATGCTTATGTGGATGCTCTCTACAAGCTTGCTGTATGCCTAGACTGCTTCAGAGTCTATCAAGGGTGTTGCCAGAATGCTTGAATGGACGTGCCTTATGACATCTTTAGACAAGTCAATGATATCTTCTAGCTCCTTTAGAGAATGGTCCATTGACACCATCTGCACAGACAGCTCTGACATAGGCATAGACATGCACGTTGGCATAGCTGATATCTCAGCCATCTTGTCATGCATGTCTTGCTCTATAGATGACAACTAGTCAATTGCTGACAATGCAGCATCTTTAGTTGGCACTGCGCTACTGAGAGAAAGACTGTCTAGAAAAGTGTCAATGTCTTGTCCACCAGTTATCCCAAACACAGCATCAAGCTTCTCTTGCTGTGTTGCAATGTGTGGAGTGCTCTATCTACTGTTGTCAGTCATTCTATGATCCACTCATTGAGTCATCAGAGCCAATGTACTGCCTAATGTAGTTGTTCAAGCTTGACTTAGGGTCAATCCCTTGATATGTCTCAAGCTCTGACAACAGCTGCTTCATGACTTCTTTTCTTATGTTCTACTGCTTGTAGTGCTTTGTTATAGTTGATATGTATGCATTCCAAGCACATGTACTGAAGTATGCAAATGGATTGTTGAACTCAAAGTTGTAGTTCTTGAGGCCTTTTATTGCTTTCACAAAGAAGAACCCCTTTGCATCTTCTTTCAACTCTTTAGAGTAGTTTCTGAACTCACTTCGATTGAGCATCTTGTCAGCAATTGCCATAAGCATCCTGCCAAGCTCTTCTGACAGGATGCGGTCTTCTACTTTCTTAGCTGAGTCACGCCACTTGACTAACTCTGCATGTAGTTCAGCTGATGTGCAGTAGAACCTCTCTTTGTTCTTTGGCTCAAGCTCTCCTGCTGCAGCTTTCTTAGCTTGTCTTTCTCTCTATATCTTCAGCTTTATGGCTTGTTTTTCAGCAAGTGTCAACTTCTTTGGCTGTTCTTTTTTCTACTTCTACTATTGCTTCTAAGTCTTCTTTGTAGACACATCAATAGTCTACTGCTTCATCATTGCACACATATATTGTCTTTCTTTGATTTAAAGGTATAAAGGTATATACTTATATAGAGATATTGTACACCGCTTTTGGCTATCTCTAGATTTTTTTTGTGAACTAGTCACACCCTAAAGGACGTGATGTTTTTTGCCTAAGTGAACTCTATACTTAGCTAAAGACTGAGCATCTTTCTTGCTTGCCTAAAAGTAAATAAACGCTGTTAACAACTTATTTAGCATAAACACTATGGTAGACATCCGCAATGAGATAGACAAGATTGTCTTAGTAGAGTCATTTTCATCAAAGAAGCCACACATTTTCAATGATGACAAGACAACATTCAAGCAGTTGAAAGACTTGTTCACTAGCATATTTGACTCACGAGTCATAAAGTTCTCAAGAAAAGTCCCTAAACTAGACGCATATTTGACTGTCAAAGATGGCAATTGGTTTGTGTCATCTTACCTTAGGCCAGAGCAGCAGTACCCTATTGGCAATGCCTCAAAGCTGCATGAGTCTGATGCTGACTCAAAAGATGCTGTCTAGAAGACATTTGACAGCATTGTTGAGTCACTTCAGTCTATTGACCCTGTGCTATTGAACAGGTTCTTTGCAAATGGCAGCAACCGCCTGCACATACTGCTAGTGTGCCCACCAGATGGATGCTCTAAGCTGTATGGTGGAAAGTGCTTCACAGAGTATGGTGGCATTGACTGCTTCAATGATGGCAAATGCGTAGGTGATGACAAGAAGTCTAGCTTTGAGCTGTATAAGATATTGAAAGCTTGCCCAACACTGAAGTGCGAGTTTGCTGAGTTGACACCTGAACAGCTCACTGCAATAAAGTGCTGCAAAGATGAGAGAGCCATTCTAAAGCAGCTAGTTGACTAGTTGGCAAGACTAGTTGACGGCATTGGCTGGGGATGCTCAATACGTGACTATGTGCAAGACCGCTACTCTCGCTATCTAGTCAACAAAGCGCTTGAGCACAATCTTGATGTGTCAAAGAAAGGAGCACTTGTTGATGAGCTTACATCTCGTCTAAGTGGGACATCAACTCTTAGGCCAACTAAGTCTGACCTCGCAACATTTGCAAAACGTGAAGGGATTGATGTCAAGTCAGACGACTACAAGGCGTTTCTTGATGACATTGAGCAGAATGCGGCAATGACAAACAAAGACATCATGTCTCCAATTGAGAATGCAATATACTTTGCAGTGTCAAACATTGTCCAAGCACTGCTAAGCTACATCAGTCTTGACCCTAACCCAAAGGCAAAGAAGCTTGCACAGTAGACAGCAAGAGACTTGTTTGCTGCATGTGACTCTATTGAGAAGTGCTCTTTTGACAGCAGCAAGCTAGATGGAATGAAGAAAGCTCTTGCAAAGCTGTGCTCTTACAAAGAGTTTGCTCCAAAAGAAGTCAGGTTTGTCAACAATGGCATTCCATACACTGTGGCATGCGAATGTGAGAAGCTTGATGCAATGTGCAAGACAATTGCTTGAAAGGGCGCACGATGACAACTGACAGCATACTAGAGTGCATAAGCATCGACATAGATGATAGCATGCTGAAAGATGCAAAGATTGCAGCATACATGGCAAACTAGTCAATGCCAACATCATCTGGAAAAGTGAAGCCATACTCTCCTAAGTCATTTCCTGACAAAGCGTGCATTGTCTAGTTCAACTATGGTGCTGTGCCAGTAACAATATATCTTGACACTAAGGCCAAAGCCTGGAACTCAAGCTTCATCCAAGATGGCCATATTGCAAAACTAGCACCTGAACAGCTAGACGGGTTCTTCTCTACAAAGTTCTATGCAAAGCTTGTTGATGCATTGGCAAGAAAATGGCCAACAAAAGACCCACAGTATGCTGACTTGTACAAAGCAGTGCTAGACTGCGCTTGCACAACCGAGATAAGAGAAGATGAGGCTCTATGTGCTGGAAGAATTGATGAAGTTGACTAGCCTGGCAAGAAGAAAGAGCTTGCAAACAAAGATGTTGACAACGACAACAAGAGAGACTATGCTGGGTCTGGACGAAAGATTGTCCACTTCTCAGACATGGGAGTGAGCAGCAAGTCAGGTGAGTACTTCTGCTGGCCTCGCAAAGGCAAAGAGTTCAAGTGGAACTCTTGGAAAGATTGGCACAAGCTGAAGCCATTCGCAAAGATGTACTTCAAGCACAATGGCCGAAAGTACATGATATCTCTTTCACTGTTTGATGAGCAGTTTGACCACCGCGGGTTCCGTGGAGCAGATGTTGACTGGACACCGCCATTTGCATGGACAACACCTGAAGAGTGTGATGAGATCATGCAGTTGTCTATTGTCAAGAAGTTCTTGAAGCAATGCATAAAGCGTGTGAAGCCATACATAGAGATGGACCCTGAAGAAGTGCTTAAGAAGATAGACAAGCCTGAACGAGTTGACATAAAAGAGATAGAGAAGACATAGCGCGTGATAAAGCATGTACTGAAGTCTGTGTTCAAAGAACAGTAGGCAGATGACTACAAGTATGATTGACATAATTCAACTAAGGACAAAGACATGAAGAACTATAGAAGAGGAAGCATGCACAACTTTACTGTGCGGTACAAGACAAGACGCAATGAGTCTACTATTGTGTGGGAAGGCTAGGCGTAGACTATAGAGCAAGCATTGCTCACTTGCCAAAGTACAGAAGATGATGGCATTGCACTTGTTGAATACATTGACATTGATGGTGAAGAGCTAAGCAGCGCTGCGATTGACAAGATAAACAAAGAGCATTTTGCTGAAGTTGATGAGTGCGATGGTGGAGGAGCTGCGGCCGGTGGAGATGCTGGTGGAGCTAGTGCTGGAGGAGATGCTGGAGCAGTTGCTGTTGATGCTGGAGACACTGCTGGTGAGATGGCAGGGACTTCTACTGCTGATGTCATTGGCGGCACATTTGACCCTAAAAAGGGAGTCATGGGTGTTGGCAACTTCATGGTTCCATCTAAAGTAAAAGTCCCACTCCATAGATGGGAAGTGTGCAATGGTGGCTCAAAGCGCAAGAAAGACAAGAAAGGCAAAGACAAGAAGTATGCCTATGAGAAAGGCATGAAAGTTGTTGTTGACATGCTTGAGAAAGATGGCAATGGTGGAAGTCCAACATCTGGCAAGAAGAAGATCTTCTCAAGACTGAAGCGCATATCTAAAGGCGTGAAGTCTATGGATGACGTGAAAGCTGTTGAAGCTAAGATAGAGAAAGAGAAGTCACAGATTGAAAGCCGATTCTCAAAGTCAAGCTACTCTTAGATCAAGTAGATGTTCACCGACTTCTGTGCATTCATCAAAGACATCTGCACTGGAAAATACAAGGCATCTTGGTTTGCTGTGACAATGGTCACGGTTGGCTTGATATACATCATCTCTCCAATTGACTTGATTCCAGATGTTGTTCCTGTTGTTGGCGTCATAGATGATGCATTTGTCTTGAAGCTTATATATGATACTGTAAAAGACGAGATTGGCAATTGGAAATCATAGAAGACTGCGAATGGCAGCAATAGAGCTTCAATGCATTGAGCAGCTATGAAAGTACAATATCTTCATCTACATAGATGAGGATATTTGCATGCAGAAAGAAGTTGTAGTCCTTGGTGGCAATGGGTTTCTTGGGTCAAATCTCTGTGAAGCTCTTTGGAAGAAAGGAATAAAGCCAATTGTCCTTGACAAGTCTCTTGGATGTGATCTTGCCACAGATATTGGACAAAATGCATTCAATGATGTTTTGTTGAATCTTTGCAATATTGACGACATTGATGTTGTCATGATGGCGGCTCGTCTTGGTGCAGAGCTTTTTGAGAATGACCCAATTCCACCGTATCTTGAAAACAAAGCTGTCAATGAGAAGTGCATAGAGACAATTCTTAATTTTTCAAATCCAACGTCTAAATTCCACATATCATTCTATTCTACTTCTGAAGTGTATGGCAATGTTGACCCATCTAATGTGCCAAAAACGCTGCTGCCAACAATTGACCCTCTATATGGCCGTTCACTGTATGCGCAAGAGAAGCTTGCCACTGAGACAGTCTTGAACTGCCTTAGAGACACAAAGAAGATAGCATCTCTTAGAGTATTTAGGCCATTCAATGTCTCTGGAAAATGGCAGAGACGTGGAGTAGTGCATGGAATGGTCAAGTCAGCAGTCTACTGCAACAAGATAAGGTATGTGTCTGGCCAGACAAGAGAGATAACATTTGTGCAAGATGCGACAAAGATGGCTTTAGATGCAGTTCTTAGCAGAGAAGAAGGGACATTTGACTTGACATCGAAGAACCACATCAGTCTAAAAGACCTTGCATGGAGCATAAAAGATGTCTTAGCTATGTCGCATCCATTGAAATATGCTTCTGTCACTGTAGAAGAAGACCCTCCAATTGACTCATACATAAAGACACGAGGGACAGTCAATGCCATCTCAAGCATTGGTGGAATAAAAGCATTTGCCAAGAGACTGGCAGAAAGCCACATCATTGAAGACATAGTGAACACTATGTGAAGTAAATACTGTCTATATGGCAGATGGACAGTCAATAATTGAGCCGAACACAGCCGAATTTCGGTCATCATTGTTTGAAGAGCACAGCTAGCAAGACATTGACAGCTAGCATGTAGCATAGACATTCAACATGGATGTCAACTATGCAAACTAGAACAAGTGGTTTGCATACTGCCCTCTTGAAGATGTCTTAGGCAAAAGATACAAGAACTTGAACTTGCACTTGACTAAGTTCAACATTCCACAATTGATTCAAGGAACAATGGAGGCCAGTTTTAAGGGCTATGCCAAAGAGATGCCAACAAAGATATTGAACCCTTCTACAAAAGAGATAACTCTTGAGTACATTGTTGACTCAAATTGGGAGAACTACCGCGCTCTCTATGCATTCATGTCTAACATAAATGGAACATTAAACCCTGTGTCAACTGATGAGAAGACTGGAATCCTTCCATCTGAGTACATGCCAGTCAGAATATATCTTCTTGGCCCTTACAAGAAGAAGATAATACAGTTCTTGTTTGAGAACTGCTGGATAAAGGTGTTCAACGAGATATCACTTGATGTAAACTCACCAGCAGAAGTCACTCACTCATTTACACTCTCCTGGGACAGATATTGTATTGAGGACATCTGACAAAGACTGCTATCTGCAGTAGTTGCTAGATTTAAAGACTAAGCATAAATAGCACAAAATCCATCTTTGGCTATTGCTAGCTTTAACTTGTACAATATATGATATGATAATTATAGACTAGCAATAGCTTCATTGCAATGTGTATTTTGTGCAAAATCATGATGCTGTTGAGCAGTTGATTGACTTACTCAACAAGCACAAGACTAAATATGGCGCAATGCTACAAGCGAAAGGACGAAAGTCACAGCCAAACTGCAAATCAAAGCACAGGATGCTGTATGAGTAGATAGTCCAAATGCTGCCAAATGCTGCAAATGGCATAAGTATTGCTGAAAAGTGCTATTGGATCATATATGGCTTGATAGATTTTCCAAAATGCGAAATATGTGGAAAAAGCCTTTCATCAAAGCAGTTTGTTAGCCTACGCCATGGATATCGAAGATGCTGCTCAATGAAGTGCAGAGGGAAAGACCCACAGTATAGGCAGCATTTGTCAAATGTATATTGCCGTATGGTTGAACGTGATCCACTAGCAGTAAGCAAGAGGTCATTGAAGTCATTGTAGACTAGAAAAGACAAGTATGGTGCATACTGCCCAACGTCATCATATGACAAGATGAGAGCAACTCGAAAGCAGAAGCAAGAAGATGACCCAAAGTACATTAGCAGAATTGTTGAGAAAGCGCATAGCACTAATGTTAAGAATGGACATCCTCCAACGTGGAACAACTCAGACAAAATGCGTAAGACACGGCTAGATCATAATGGTGGCCAATGGGAGACAGACTAGACACTAAGCCATAGAAAGCACAATGCTATGCTGAAGTATGGCGTTGATGATGCAAACAAGTCAGATGCTGTCAAACTACGGAAAGCACAAGCATTTGAGTCTCGGTATGGAGCTGGTGTCACGTGTGTGTTCTAGACAGATGAATTCAAACGCCATATGGTAGAGATATCTAGTCAACGAAAGGAAAAAGAGCACGCAACAAAGAAGCAGAATGGCACGTTTAACACATCTAAGCCAGAAGAAGAGTGCTACCACATGCTGCATTTTGCCTATCCACACATTATTCGGCAATACCGCTCAGAAGCATATCCATTTGCATGTGACTTCTATGACCCTGACTCGCATACATATTTTGAGTACAATGGCTCATGGACTCATGGCGGGCATTTCTTTGACAAGACCAATGCTGCTGACATAGAACAGGCTGTCAAATGGAAAAGCAAAGGCACAAAGTTCTATATGAATGCTCTCTACAATTGGACAGTCAGAGATGTCAAGAAAAGAGAGACTGCAGAGAAGAATAGCCTGAACTATGTCGTGTTTTGGTGTCTTGATGAAGTGAGAAGACATGTCTTAGATGTTTTGAATGGCATATGGTTGTGCATGGTGGCGAAGTAAATAAAGTATGTTGTACAACATATAGAAACTTAAGGAAAAAAACAATGGAAATACTTACTGAATTTGATGGTCTTCAAGAAGCTTTGAAGAAAGTCAAGATGGATGAGTCTGTCATGCCATACGTCAATGGAAGACTAGTAGACGATTCAGCTTGGAACAAGACATAGAAGATCCTCAACTGCCCTGAGATGATCTCTGCCCACAAGTACCTCTACAATCTTGACATGGACTAGTTGACAGAAGAAGAGATTGACAAGATCAACTAGCTCTACAAGGTTGGCTGTGATCGAGGATTCATCATTGATGACCTTACAGATTGGAATGCTCCAGATGCTCCAGCACAGGCCACCGATGCTCCAGAGAAGACAGAAGAGACGCCTAAGACAGAAGAGCCTATTGACCAGAAGCCAGTCAGTGGAAGTCTATTCAAGGCAAAAGTCCCATGTTGGACTATCATATACTCTGCTACATCAAAAGATGGCGACATCAAGACTGGAGAAGCATATTCAAATGCAATTTCAGCTTCAGCAGCAAAAGCAGATGTGAATGCTAAGCTTTCTCGTATTGGCTACTCAAACATCTCAATTCTTGCAATTGAGGCAACTGATGCTTGTGATGCTTCAGCAGCATAGACATATGTCAAAGAAGTTGAGGATGTCGCAGAAGATGACATGCTTGATGGACGTCCACACAACAACCATGTCTCTGAAGCAGATGAAGAAGATGAGTCTAAAGATGATGCTGAGTCTGATGAGTCTGATGAAGAAGAGTCAAATGAAGATGCTGAAGAAAAAGAAGATGATGCATCTTCAGATGACAGTTCTGATTCAAATGATGAATCAACAGATGATGCTGAAGAAGAGGAAGACACCGAAGAAGATTCTGAAGAAGATACTGAAGAAGAAGAGGAAGACGCTGAAGAAGATTCTAAGGAAGAAGATTCAAAAGATTCAGAAGATGGCGAAAAAGAGCTTGATGCTAATGAAAAGGCAGAACTCAAAGACAAGTACCGTAAAACTTTCAAGAATGTCTTGTCTAAGTGCAAGTTTGAAAGCTCTTTCAATGACCTCACGCTTGAACAGAAAGTCAAGTTCTTCACCGAACTCTCAAAAGCATGGAACAAGAATGAGCCAACAGAGTTCATGACAGACAAAGAAGTTGAACAGCTCAACAATGTTGTCGTAAAAGAAGGCAGCGATGACTGAATCAAATGACATTAGTCTGCTTGATGTGTCAAGCCAATAGGGTGAACGAGAGAAGTGCTGTGCCAAGTGCAAGTACTTTGAAGAACGGACATGCTTTTGCCGCTTCAACCCTCCAATCCCTGTTGTCACACACAAAGACAATGGGCAGACATTTGTCACATCGGTCTACTCAAAGATAAACATGCCTAGCATTGATTGGTGCTAGAAGTTCGACAAAAAAGACTAACATTAGTCTTGCTGTTCTAGAGTAGATGCATTAGAGAGCTAGCTAGTCATGCTAGCTCTTGTTTTGTCAAGCCAAATACTTCTTCTATGCATTTGCACGCTGCAAATGCTTTTCTTGTCTTTCCAGTCTTACGAGTCTTAAAGCACTACTAAGGGCAACCACATTTCTAGAAGAAGTCTTTTGGAATGGTCTTCACAATGTATGTGCCAGTCTTCTAGTATACCCATTTCTAGTTCAATGAGAATGATCTACCACCATCAGACTTCTAGAATGTCCCTTTCACATCTAGATACACCTAGAATGTGCTGCTCTACAATGCATGATGTGGCAGCTTAAACTCTTTAGCTAGTGTCTAGTAAGCTCTAGCTTTGACAACAACTAAGAAGTCTGGACTATAGACATGCTCACGTAGAAGTGACTTCTTCTTTCCATCTAGTGCTATGAAGTCAACTGCGTCAAACAACTTTATAGAAGGTGGCTAGTACTAGAAGTCTTCTACTAAGCCAAGCTAAGCAGCTTCTACACACCATTCAAGAAAGTCGCATTCTTCAATGGAGTCCATCATCAAGTCTACACCATGAAATGCATCTCTATATGGAAACTGTCTTCTGTTGTTTCTTCCCATTGTCACTCCTCTATGCCAAGCGCTGCATCTAGATAGTCTTTTACTTCTAGAGCACATCTTTTGAATGAAGCACTTTTGTTCATCCTACTTTTGTTGTTGACATATTTTGATATCAAGTCATTGATGGCCACAATGTTCTGCTGTTGACTAGAGAATATGTCTTTCCACATATTACGGCAGTTACTGCTGCCATATGCCCACTTTATTGTCTTGAACAGCATGTAGCAGTCAAGTCTAGAATGCGATGCAAAGATGACTTTTGGCTACTGCGCTCGACATCTCTTGCGGGTCTCTCTATTGAAATAACCATTGAAGACATCTATGAAAAGCTCATTCATCAAGTCTATGTCAATTTCAATGTCTGTCTCAGACAATAGCCATTTCAAGCTTGGCCTATTCTCTATAAGACTAGCTAGCTTGCGTGGAAAATACTTGTCATCTTTGAAGTCTAGCAGTAGATTGTCTTTAGGGTAGCATGACCCTATAACAATCATGGAGTCATGTTGGTCTTCTAGTTTAGAGACAGCACATTGTATGCTGTCATCTATGCAGTTTTTGACTATGCTGCGCAGTCGCTGCTTAGAAGCGCTTAGACTAAGAATGTATCTACCATTCTCACGCTAGAAGAAGTCTTCACAACAAGCAACAATCTTCTCAATTGCAGCATCAAGAAGGCACTTGTAGTATATGAGATTCAGCTTCACTTTCTTGCTAGACGTGGATCTGCCATAGCAGTATTTGCTCTAGAAATCTTGTCCGACAATGCAGAATACCACGCTTTGTAGCTGACATTGCCTGAGTTGAAGAATGGATATGGCTTTGCATTGTCTATAGTAGTGTCATTTGCGGCATTGTACAGTGCTTCTTGTGCTTCTACATATCTACTAAGTGCTGACAAACATGCTTCAAACTTGTCTTTAGCAAAGAAAGTGTCTCCTTCTTGCTCTAGAGCTCTTATTTCTTGCTCTTTCTTCTGTGTAAGCTGCTTCATTGTCTTTTCCTATTAGTCAAGCTTGAAGTCTGCTATTGATGCTGCATACTTCTTCATGGCACTAGATATCAACATCTTTGTGATTTCTGATGAGCAGACTTTTGCATCAGCTAGTAGTTCTTTAAGTTTCTAGACAGTGTCATCTAGAGATTTCAATTTTCCTTCAACTTCTTCTATGTTCATGATAAGCCTTTCTAGATAAAATATACAGCATTTGAAAGTGCAGTGAATGCGCGATGATGAAGTCTAGAAAGTGATGAAGTCTAGATAGAATAAGGTAAATAAACACAGTATAAGTAACAGATACAGTATATGGAGAAAGAAGAACAACTAGCAACAATAAAAAAACCTGGCGAGATTGAGAAGATCTCTGATGAAGAGTTCTAGCGTAGAGTCATTGAAATTGCAAAATGCAAGCGTGACATCGTTTACTTTGCAGAGAAATACTACCGTGTAATAAGCCTTGACAAAGGCTTGCACATAATAAAGCTCTATGATGTGCAGAAAGAATTCTTGAGATTCTTAGTCGACAACAACAAAGTCATATGTGTAAGTGGAAGACAATAGGGTAAGTCAACCATCTACTGCATCTATGCACTTTGGCTTGCTTGCTTTTCACCAGAGAAGAAGATAATGATTCTTGCAAACAAAGCAGCAACTGCACTTGAACTTCTTAGTCGAATTGAGACAGGCTATGAGTATCTTCCGCATTGGATAAAGCCTGCTTGCCTTGTGTTCAATAAAGGTGAGATAACATTCTCTAACATGTCATCTATACGTGCATTTGCAAGCTCAAGTGATGCTGCTCGTGGATTCTCATGCAATGTTGTGATCCTCGACGAGTTTGCATTCTTGAACAAGAATGTTGCAGACAAGCTCTTCACTTCCATGTATCCCGTCATCTCGTCATCCCGGAATGGCAAGTTCATAATTGTCTCTACACCAAATGGGACAGACAACTTGTACTATGACATCTGGTGTCAAGCAAACTCAAAAGAAGTTGGAAAGAATCTTGAAGGCTGGAAGCCTTTTGAGATGTATTGGCACCAAGTTCCAGGCCATGATGAAGCATGGAAAGAGAAGCAGATTGCTGCAATTGGAGCACAGCGGTTTGCGCAAGAATTTGACAACTAGTTCTTGGCAAAGAGTGACAACAAGAAGCTCATTCCTGATGATGTCCTCTAGAAGTTCCGCATAAAGCTCTCTGAGTACAAGGCGCAAGGGTTGAAGCCAAAGAAGTAGAAGATTGTCTCTTAGGCCTAGGATGAGCTCTATGAGTTTGAGATGTGGCATGAGTTCAAGCCTAATAGGACATATCTTGCTTCAGCTGACATCTCTGAAGGCATCGGCAGTGACAGTTCAGTGCTGTACATATGGGATGTGACAGACTTGTCAAACATAGTGATGTGCGCAAAGTTCTCATCAAATGTCACATCTCTTGTGCAGTTTGCATACATTGCAAATAGAATATTGGCATTGTACAACAATCCTTGGCTAGCGGCTGAACGGAATGGTGTCTCTGCAGGAATGCTTGACTCTCTTAGGATAACATATGGCTACTAGAAGATAATCATTGACAACAAGAAAAGAGAGCCTGGAATATACTCTCACGTCTAGGTGAAGAGCAGAGCATGCTTGTGGGCACGAGACATGATGACAACTAGCTGCTTTGGCTGGACAATCTATGACAAAGACCTCATTGATGAACTGTCTATATTCATAAAGAAAGACACAAAAGGCATGCAGAATGTCTACCACGCAATGCCTGGACCAAACTCTCATGATGACCATGTCATGGCATTCATATGGGGAGCCTATGCACTGCACAATGACAGAGTGCAAGACCACTTCATAGTAGTTGACACAGTCACAACTTAGATAGGGCTAGTGTATGCACACTACTTGCAGCCACTAGAAGAATACAATGCAAATGACATATCAAAATTGACAAGTGACCCACTGTACAAAGAGTTCTTGCAGTACAAAGAAGAGGCAGTGAAGCTTGGCCAAGGGCTGCTAGAGGCAATGCAAAGAGAAGATGATGCTGATATCTTCAAGTATGAGAAGCCAGACACATACTTTGGTGATGAAGATGGAAGTGGCTCTTGGAACAGCACTCCACTGAACTGGAACATGAAAAAAGACTTCTAGTAGAGTGGTAGAAGCTAGGTGCAGTTGAATGGCCGAAGCAGTAGTCCGCCACCATTCTTTGTGTTTTAAGTTGCTAGCATCACTTCTGCATACTTGCTAGCTTCTATTTTGATAGTGCAAGCATTCTTGACATCAATGTCATCATCAAGATCAGCTTGCATTGCCAACTGCTCAATAGTCTAGCATTCTGGATGAGCATCTTTGAAATGGCGCAAGACTTCTCTTCGAAGATACTTGCCACCTTCAGTGTTGCTCAAGAACTCTTGCTAGTTCAAGACAAGAGTCTCATATGCATCTGCTAGCTCATCTTTTGAGAAGCTGTCAATAGAGCATGCTTGTGCAAGCATAGCTTCTTCCATCATCTGCTGTTGGCTCATATTGCTTCTTCAACCACCTGTACAGCTCTTCTGCATTGACTGCTTCATTGTTGATTTTCAATGTGTCAAATGCATATGCATTGGGTGCAATGCTGTTTTTGCTGCCAGGAACAAAAAATATCTCAGCTGTGCAGTGCACTAAGTCATTCAACTTCTTCATATGTCTCCTCAAAGATGTTCTTCTCGTAGAAGTAGAACTCACCTCTGACGCCTTTTATGAGATAGTCACCGACTTTGTTCTTCATCTTCATGTCACCTTCAAGCGTATGGACATACACCCAGCCATCTTGGTAGTAGACATCATTTCCTGCAAAGTCATATAGCTCTTTGAAGTTGTCACCAGTAAACTGGACCGCTTCAATTGGAATACGCTTCTTCACATACTTCTTAGCCATCGTCAATGCCCTTCAACCATCATATCCACCATCAAGGCATGCATTGACATGTGGATCATCAAATGCTTTGCCTAGAGCAGCCTCTATACGGTCTTTGAACTGCCTCTTAGTCTCATCATCTTCCATGCTGTTGAAGCTGAGGCCAATCACCCACATCTCATAGTAGTTGTCTAAGCCTCTACGGCAGTCAAGGCCAAGCTCATCTGCAATTGCATCCGCTAGCTCATAACTGTCTTTTTGTCCATTGTCTTCTGGATGGAGCTTGTGCCAAGCTTTAGCAACGGTGTCATCATTAAATGCATCACCAACAAGCATGAATGAGCTGCTTGAGCTGTTGCTCACATAGTCTAGTCGTGTCTTCATATGTCTTCTTTCTTTCTTTTAGTAAGTGCTGTCATCTTTTGGAAGTGGATAGTGCTTTCTATACAACTTCAACTCGTCAAGCCACTTTGCCAACTGTAGATGCTCTTGACCACAAGTGTGAGTCTCTTTACTGCAGACCATCTTCAAGCCAACATTACGAGCATGCTCTATTGCTTCATCTAGTGTCATGTCTACTATAAGCTCCTCTCTTTATATGGCTATGTCTGCCAATAGATGCCATGCTTTGTCTTTCAACTCATCAACAGCATCTGCTTTAACATACTTGTTGTTTGGCCCGCTGAAGTCAAATCCATCATCTGCCTCACAGTCTGTGCAGTAGATGTGTGCTGAGTCTACAATGTCACTAGTTGTCAATGTAGGCAGCTCTAGTCTCTCAATAGACTTTATGAACTCTATGGCTTTCTCTAGCCTTTCTTCAATAATCATGTCAATCTCCTTCAATTGGAACTAGTCCATCACGTTGGTCCATCTTTGTGAGTATCTTGTGCAAGTCTTCAATAGACACATCATATTCATCAATGGAAGTACCATTGTCATATGATGCGTGCAAGACAACTTGTCCTATCTTGTGGTCTTTTAGAAGTCTGTCAAGGTCTAGTCTCATCTAATGTACCTTATGAAAGTTGAGTTCTGTCTTGGAATGGCTCTCAATAGCCATAGATATTGTATTGTCTCTGGCATCCGCTCTAAGGCCAAATAGTTGTCTAAGACAGTGCTTCTGACTCTAGAGTCTGTGCTCATTGTCAAGTACCGTCTTACCATGAATGGTGAAGCATCTTTGAAGTTCTCAGATGAGATGTGCTCTCTGTAGAGCTCAATTGACTTTGTCTGCAAGATGTTTGCAAGAACATCAAAAAGCATGTTAGACCTTGCCATATGTCACTCTTGTATTCTTGTGCACTAAGATCTCTACTGTAGATTGGCTAGCATCTGTCATCTTTCCATCCATTTTGCAATGGCTGTCAGCAAGCCAAAGAAGCCACTCTCTTTGTCAATGACAGTGTTCAACTGGAACAGCAGGTCTGTCATCTTTAGTATTCCATCTAAGTCAACAACAATGCCAGTGTCAACAACATGCTTGTACAATGCACTTCCAAACTCAACATAGTCACTTATCTTGTCTTTCTCAGACAGATAGAACTTCCTGACTTCAAGCATGCTTCTAGTTGTCTTGAGCTTGTCAACAATGGCATCTAGCAGCTCATTCTTCTCAGACTCAGCAACTTTGTTGAGATTGACAACAAGCTCTCCTGTTGTGCAGCAGAACTGCAGGTAGTTGATGATTCTTCTGACATCTGGATAGTACTGGAAAGCTTCTTCAATGAAAGCTTTCACTGAGTCTCTTGTGTACTTGATGCCTTCACTGTCAAGGATCTTCTTGACATGGATGAGAAGGTCTTTCTTGTCAAACTTGAGAGGGATGACTGGGCAACGAGACAGAAGAGGGGCAATTATCTTCTGCAAAAAGTTCCCAGTTATCAAGAACCGCGTGTCATCTTGTGCAGCCTCAATCAATGTCCTAAGCGCTTGCTGGAAGTTGTTGCCTCCTCCTGCACTCGCTGAGTCTACTTCATCAAGTATGACAACTTTTATCTTGCCTTCCATTGACAATGCATTGCAGAAGTCTTGGATCTTTGTCCTAAGGACATCAACGGTGCCATCTGTTGCACAAGGCACAAACAGCACTTGTGCATCAAGCTCATTGCACAGTATCTTTGCAAGTGTTGTCTTTCCTGACCCTGCTACTCCAATGAGGCTTAAGTTCTGAAGTGACTTCTTGTCAATCATTGACTTGAAGTACTTCTTTATGTCTTCACCCAAGACATACTCACTAAGGCACTTAGGGCGGTACTTGTCTACCCAAAGCTCTGTCAATGTGCTATTGTCTTCCATGTATACAACCTACTTGTCTAGATCAAAGTGTCATGAAGTCTGACCAGTCATTTGCTGCTCTTTTGTTGAGAGGGTTGTCTCTATACAAAGACTCATTTACAGTCTTCAATATCTTGTCTGAGAGTTCCTGTGGTATGCAGTTGAAGTCAATCATCTTTCTGTTCAGCACATATCTTGCTGCAAGCGAGTGGTCTTCTTTCAATGTCTTCTTCAATGCTTCTTTGTCTTTTGTCCACTTCAATGCTGTCTTAGGGCCACATCGTGTGAACACTTGCTGTATGTTGTCTGAACGGTCACCCATTAGGATCTTCCCAACCAAGTAGTCTTGTGCTGAGACGATCTCTCCACCTAAGTCACGCTTAGCCTCTTTGCCAAACAAGTCAAACTCTCTAATGCCATCAATCTGCAGAAAGTCATGGTCAGATGCAACTAGCATCACTCCAACATATTTGTCTCTAAGGTGCAATATTGTTGTGGCGATCACGTCATCACCTTCTGCTCCATCAACTTTAACTAAGTGGTAGCCACGCTCACCTTCAACGTCAAGCTCTTTGAATATGACATCTGCAATGTAGTCTTTTATTGGCTGCAGCTGGAACTGCCGCTTCACAAGCGCTCTATGTGCTTTGTACTCAGGGTAGAGTGCTTTGCGGAAAGAGTGGCTTAGCTTGTCATCCATAGCAAACACAATGTCAATTGCACTGCATTCATCTATCTCGCTTTGGAAGTTTGCTTTTGCAACCTCTTCAACACTCTCAAGCTTCCACATCACCTGCTTCTTCAAGCAAGTCTTGTAGTTGTCACAGTTCAAGAGGTTTGGCAGATTCTTTTGGTCACACTCTTCAGCAGGCTTGATCCAAACTGCGGCATCTTCTGGATACTTCTCTGTGAATGTCTTTACTGAAGCAAACAGGTTCACATATTCAAAATACGATCCATCAACTACTATCAAGAACTTCTTCTCATTGTCTTCCATGACTATATGGTACTCCTATAGACTTGTCAGTCTTCTTCAACAAGCTTTGTTGTTGGGAACATCTTTCCTGCATGCAAGTCAGCAAGAAGCTGTTTCTGCTCATCTGTCAAGTTCTGCTCAAGCTTCTTTGACTCTTCATCAGCTTTTTTCCAATACTCAATGCTCTTAGGGTCTAAGTTGGGGTCATAGTATGTCCCATCGGGCTTGCTGACTCTATTCAGCAGTGACTCTATTGTCTCAGTAGGAGCCCACTCAACGTCAAGATGCTGCCTTTCTGTACTGCTGTTTGGGTCATTCCAATACCCTTGGTCTTTCCACTTCTTGTTGGGGTCATATATGATCCTGTGCTTCTTCAAGTCAACTATGCTTCCATCATTGAGCTTGAACAGCGGAGAGTCACCAAGAAATCCAAAAGCTGGCATAGGGCCATTGAAGTAAGGGATGTCTTGATTTGGGACAGTGAGCTTTGCACTTGCTGTTGGATCATATGGCCTAGCTTCAGGGACAGTCAAGTGTCTAGCACTAGACTGCTTGTCTACAGCAAAAGCCTTCTAATATGGCTGCCCATATGCAAAATTCCTAAAGCGACTTTGGTTTAAAGGGTTTGCAAGAGGATGCGGATTTGTGGCTGTCATAGTGATATTGTATCATAAAACATAAACTATTTATGTTTCAGCTTTTGTGAAGAGGGACAATAGGCTCCTCTTCGTAGAATGTTTATAGCTGCGTTAGTGTCTGCATCTATATCCAATCCACAAGAGCAGTGGTAGTGCTCACCTTCTCGGTTTGCCTTTATCACCGCACCACATTTTGAGCAAGTCTGGCTTGTGTAAGCTGGATCAATCTTAGTCAACGTGAAACCTTCACTTTCACTAAGTGACTCCAGCTTGTCAATGACTTGCCTATAAGACCAATATTGAAGCTTGTTGTTGACTGACTTGTAGAATGAAGACTTGTGCTTCACGTTCTTCAAGTCTTCACAAACTATGTCATAGTCTTGATGCTCTTCAACAAACTTCTTTGTCAGACGATTTACTTCATTTTCTTTGAATTTCAAGAGCTTTTGGTATTTCTTTGACCCTCTCTTCTTGTTTGTCAATCTCTTATAGATGTCAATTAGCTCTTTTCCATAGAACTTCCCATTTGAGTCAGCAATCAACTTGTGGTAGCCAAGGTCAATTCCAATCTTCTTTTGGTTGTCTTTCTTCTTTGCATCTTCCTTTTCATATATGAAGTTCAAGAAGTACTTTCCATTGATTCTTTGCAATTGAACTGACTTCTTCCTCTTCCAGTCTTTGAACTTCAAACTATGTTTATGGTGCTTGATTGGCAAGCAGATTGTCTTTGCTCTTTTCTTTCCTTCTTTGAAGATTGGCAAGAAAATCCTGACAAACATGTCAAACTCTCCATCATCACATTCTTCAATGTCAAAGAGATTCTCGTTCAACATTATTGAGATGTTCTTCAAGTCAAACTTCAGTCTCTTCAGATAATTGATGTTGAGTTCGTGGAAATGTTTGTCAGTGAAATTCTTGAACTTGTTGTTCTTCAAGCACCATCCAAAAACCTTCTTGTATTTTCCAAAGACTCTTTGTCTAAGATTTGCTAATTGACTTCTGACAATTTCACTCGCATTCTTGTATACAAGCTACTTAAAACGCGAATGCTTAATTGCACACTCTGGACAGTCTTTAGTTGATAGATACTGCTTGATTGGCAACTGTCCTCTTTTGATTAGCTCAAGATAAGTCTTCAAAGATGACTCGTACAAAGCAAACATCTAGTCAAGATCATTTGTCTTAACTTGGTTACAAAACTTCAAACTATGCTTGCTTGTTCTTGTCATATATCTATTTACTCTTTAAGAATATGTTTCTGATATTCTTATTTACTCAAATCAACTGCAATTCTTTGCATGATTTATGCTGTTTATGCAATTCAATTAGTTTATCGCTTTAAATACATTCTACACATGTGAGGTAAATAAAGACAAAGTAGAGGTCAACAACAATGTCAGTCTCAAAAGAGTTTCTAGAAGAAGCAGAGTTTGCAAAGAACAGAATAATGCAGAGCAATCTTGACACATCATGCAAGAAATCTCTGCACCGTCTCGTGAACATATCAACTGAAGCAACAAATGGCTTGACTCTTGATGAGAAAGTGCAGAAGATAACAGAGGCAATCTGTGGAATGGTGTTCTCACAAGTCAACTTCCTTGACACAGTTGACAAGAAGATAGAGAATGCAAACAAAGAGCAGTGCAAGACATGCATTGCTATGAAGCATGCTACTGATGAAGAGAGCGAGAAGACAAAGCAATAGGTAATAGAAGAGTGGAAAAAACAGCATGGATACACTGAAGACAAAAAAGAATCAGAGAAGATGAGCATTCTTGACACAGTCAAAGCTGTGCTTGTGAAGCCATATGTCTGGCTGTTTGGTGCAATATTAGTCTTCAGTCCTTATGGTGTCTAGATAGTAGATGCTATACTGAAGTTCTTCAACAAGTGAATTGCTTGACTAGATGAAGACTAAAGCCATGGAATTATTCCATGGCTTTGCTTATGTAGATATAGATCTAGCGTGTGGCTCAATTCATTTTCTCAAGAACACTTTTCCAATAGGCAATTGCTTCTGTGATCTGCTTCTTTGTGTACTGCTTCTTAGTAGGCTTTGACTCATCAAGGCGCTTTTCATTGATTTTTTTCGATAAGTCATCAATATCTTTGTCAAATGCTGACTAGTTGAACCCTGCATCCTTGAGGATGCTCCGACCATTCTGTGTTATCAGGTACTTGTTGCCTTTACTTGTAGCAACGCCCATGTCAACTAATTCATCTAAGATCTTGACTTGTGCATTGAAGTCTTCTTTTGATGCATCGCATATCTTCTTGATGTCATCTTTGCTAAGTCCATTGCCTTTTGTCTGGGCAAGAGATGTGAGCAATGCAATCTATCCATCATCTAAGTTCTTTAATGCATGCTTATTCTCAAAGTACTTCTATATCTTATGGCCGCCATATGCTCCAATGCCAACTAATGCAAGCGCTGGAATAAGACCAGCTCCAAGCAAAGCAGACACAATACCGCCAGTAATCCACCCAAGTATTCCACCAATCCATCCTTCATTCAAGATCTCATTCGCATTTTCTTCTTCGTAGAACCTATGGCGACTGCCACCGTTATTCATTCCAAGGCCCATGCCTTTCATACGTGCATTGTTCATGAAGAGCATTGCTTTCTCAAATGCTGCACGAGGACTTGGATTCTGCTCTTTTATCTGTCCAAGACTGTAGAAGAACTTGCGTGTCCACTCTGTGTTCAGTCCAGCGTCATCAAAAAGCTCATGGCAGAGTGCAACAACATCTTCAAATGTGCGGCACTTGTTGAAACGCTCAAAGTTTGTTGTCAATATCTCAGCAACTGAGCCAGGGATCTTTGAGAGGTCTAAGTCATTGAACGACTTGAATTGGGCTTCATCTATGTTTTTGTCTGTCTTCATGTTATGTCTTTCTTTGTAGTTCATGTTATGTCTTTCTTTGTAGTTGTAGATATATTTACTTTTTATGACACATAGAAGCACTGCGCTTTGCTCTCACGAGAGATGAGCTCTTCTAGTATCTTGTCTTTCTCTTCTTTCCCTTCATTGTATATCTCTACGTCAAGAGTGCCACCGCCTAGAAGTGCTGTGCCCTAGAACTTCTTGCGTATTGTGCCAACGAGCATCTTTGCTTCTGCTAAAGCGAGGTGCAAGACTGTGTCATTGCCATAGTACTGCTCAAGTGGTGGCTCAGCATTCACAGTCAAGAGAATGAACCGGTCGCGGCCACAAGGATGTGGTTCAGGTATCAAGCGCAGATGCTGTGTGACTTTGTCAAACTCGAAGTCTGGGTTTGAGCCAGTCATCTTCTTGCTGAGGTCATAGAACTCATGTGCATTGTGGTACAATGTCCACATTCCAACAGGGTTTGCATTGCCCATTCCATACATTGGTGACCCTTGCCCTTGGCCCATGTATGCATACATGCCAAAGAACATGTCTGGCTAAGTTCCAAATATTGCATCTCGCTGTGTTGCAATGTCTTTCACAGACATGATCTTGAACTCATGCAAGTCAAGCCCTTCACCCGGCTTGTAGTACTTGAGGTTCACAGTGAGATATGACTCTTGGTGGTACTCGTATCTTGAGAATATGCGGATTGCATTTGCTATGCATGAATTCAACTAGTTGTCATTCAACTCTACTGTGACAAGTGGATATCCAAGCTAAGTAAGAATCCAGTCTTTCACTTTTTCAATTGTGTCAATCTTCTAGTTGAGCCATGTGTCATTTGGATCAATTCTGATCTCTGGCTTCTCTTTTACAGCATTCTTCATACATTGACTATTTACTTCAATGCATGTTGATTTGCCTAGCTGTCATAGACTAATGCTTCCAAGCTATAAGTTTCTATATACTGTTCTGCAGCTTGGATATGCATAGCTATGCTGTGGCTGCCAATGATTGAATGGCACCCCATAGTCATATACACTTTTGAGATGGCTATACTCATCCCTAGTGATGATGCACTCAATGCCAATAAGGTCACATTTCATTCTAAACTCATCATATGTTGATGTGCTTCTCAATGCATCTACCATTGCATCTATGTCATAGTCTACGCCATCTTCCATAGAGATATTGTACTGCCAAAAAAGTAAATATTGACTACCATGGACATACCATTCTATTCAGACATATATGCATTTCCGGGCCCTTGGCGCCACACATGCCATCCACATAGACCACACTTCAAGAGAAGTCAAGTTGTTGAGACATCTAAAGAAGTTGCAATAAGTGATGCCACTGGCAGTCTACGCTACACTGTCTAGCTAGTGTCATCTCCACTTGAAGATGGCCTTGGATTCTAGGTGAGAGTTGTCCACCACTACCCCAATGGCACAGATGAAGATGTTGAGCTAGTGAAGACTGTCCCTGAAGATGGGACATACACCAGAGATTACAAGAAGATTGAAGATGCTTTCAATACATGTGTGCAGAGGTACAACTCTCTAGTCAAAGCTGAGACGCAAGACTTCAACACAATTGACATATACAAAGACAAGATTGGATACAAGAAGACACATCCAGACTGCTGCATGTTCTGTGAGTGGAGCAGAATGCCAACACCACTTGACATGTGGCACAAGTGCCCAGGCTATCCACATCTTGAATGCCACAACCCAGACAATGAGTTCAAGTTCACATACATGGTAGATGATTTCCCTGGCTTTCCAAACAAGAACCACCATAGATATTGCCCAGACAGTTGGCACAAGCTGCCATGGATGGAAGAAGACCCATTCAAGAGAAAGCCTCTTAGAGGAGATGAAGTCTTGAACAGGATCTTTCCACATGTTGACATGTTTGGAGTGTGCAATGGCTTCAAGAGAAGAGACAGTAAAATGCCTCCACATTGATTGCAGAGGCATTGAGCAGCAGTATGACAAATGGCACCTATAGATGTAGGTGCCATTTCTGTCTATGCTATGCTATGCTATATAGGTCAGTCAGTTCTTCAAATAGTTGTCTACTTTGCTCTTGTAGTCACGCATTCCATAAGTCTTTGGCTGGAGGCTCTTCAACTCTTCAAGCAACTTAGTCTGCTTGCTGTCAAGACTGTCAAATGGCATGACTTTGAACTCAACAACTAGACTCCCTCTTGCATCTTTTGACCTCACTCCTTGTCCTGGAAGCGTCTTTGTTGCTCCACTTGTTGTCTTTGCTGGCACATCAACCATCAGCTTTTCCCAAGGAGTCTGGACTTCAATCTTCCCACCTAGCGTTGCTGTGATGGCATCTATAGGCACAACAGTCTTCAAGTTCATTCCACTTCTTGCAAAAAGACTGCTTGGTGACACTGAGATGCCTATGTACATGTCACCATTGTGTCCACCTTTCAGTCCACACTCTCCTTTTCCATGCACTCTAAGGCGTTGACCGCTATCAATTCCAGCAGGCACTTTCACTGACACGCGCTTCTTGGCATCAACTCGTTTCTGTCCATGGCACTTCTTGCACAGCTTTGCTGACACACCTTGCCCATGGCAGTGCGGGCATGGACTTATTGTCTGAGACACCATAAATCCATTCCGCTGTGTATGGACAACTTGCCCTGTGCCATTGCAGTGAGAGCACTTAGTTGGACTGCTTCCTTTCTCTACTCCTCGCCCAGAGCATTCTGGGCATGGGTCACTCAAAGTCAAGTCAATGTCTTTGACACAGCCATACAGCGCTTCTTTGAATGTCAACTGCATTGCCATCTGCAAGTCACTGCCATTCTCAGGTGAGTCAAAGTCGGGCTCTCTACTGTGGTGTCTTCTACTTCCAAATCCACCAAAGCCAAATGGACTGAAGCCAGCATCATCTTCTTCTTCAAATGGATTTCCACCAAAGTGCGCTCTAAACAGGTCAAACGGATTGAACCCAGATGAGCTGAAGCCACCTCCCATACTAGGGCCATCAAATCCAAATTGGTCATATTGGGCTCTCTTGTCTTTGTCTGAGAGCACTGAGTATGCTTCAGCAACTTCTTTGAACTTTGCTTCTGCATCTTTCTTCTCAGACTCGCTTTTGCCAACTTGACGGTCAGGATGGTACTTCAAGCTTAGCTTGTGGTAGCTCTTCTTCAACTCCTCATCGGTAGCATTCTTTCCAACGCCAAGCACTTCATAGTAGTCACGTCTGTCTGCCATAGTCATTTTTCACTTTCTGCGGCGTGCTTTTCATTTGTCTGTTGGCCATGCCCTGGATCTGCAATGATCTTGTTTACACGGCAAAATGACTCATCATCATTCTTCTGCTCTATTGAGTAGTCAATGATTGACAGCACCTGAGGGATGCCTCTAAGATAGACGCTCTTGAACCAAAAAGCAAAAGACTCAACTGCTGCTTTGTCTTTCTTATCTATGATGAACTGGTTGCGGCCAGAGTCTTCAAGCACAATGACTGTGTCATGAAGCTCTACTCCACATATAAAGCATGACCGAAACCGCTTAACTTTGTCACTAGTAGTAGCCATATCTATATGTATGAAAACAAAACTTTGACTGGCAGTAACTGCCAGTCAAAGACATTTTACAACTTTAGGCCTCAAACGGTCTCAGCATCAACCGTTCCAGAGTCATTGCCCGTTGTTCCAGCACTGCCACTTGATGTTGATGCTCCACCCATGTTCTTGAACATCTCAGCAAACTTAGGGTCATTCTTCATCTTCTCTAAGTCTTCAGCAGAGAAGTTTGGCATCTGTCCATTTGCTCCAGCGGGGTAGATCTTCTTGACAACCGGCTCCCATGCCTTTGTCAAAGCATCAACAGCATCTTTCACCTTCTGGATGTCATCAGTCTTCATCTCTTCACGGACTTTGGCAATTGCATCATTGATGGCTTTCTTCTCATCATCTGTTGCTTTGTCACCATTGTCTTTCAGAGTCTTCTCAATAGAGAAGCACAGACTGTCAGCTGCATTCTTCTCCATCACAACTTCAGCACGCTTCTTGTCTTCTTCTTCATGCGCCTCAGCATCGGCCTTCATGCGCTCAATCTCCTCTTTTGAGAGGCCAGACCCATTTGTGATGGTGATGTGCTGCTCTTTGTTTGTCCCAAGGTCCTTTGCAGACACTGATATGATGTTGTTTGCATCAATGTCTACTGTCACTTCAATCTGTGGGACTCCACGTGGAGCAGGAGGGATTCCATCTAAGTTGAAAGACCCGAGCAGCTTGTTGTCAGCAAACATCTTGCGGTTGCCTGTTGCTAGACGTATTGTCACGGCTGGCTGGTTGTCTACTGCTGTTGAGAACACCTGTGACTTCTTTGTTGGGATTGTTGTGTTCTTCTCAATGAGTGTTGTGAATATCTGGCCCATTGTCTCAATGCCAATGTCAAGAGGCGTCACGTCAAGAAGAAGGACATCTCCACCAACATTCTCGCCAGCAATGATAGATGCCTGTATTGCTGCTCCTTCTGCAACAACAGTGTCAAGATTTGCATTCTTGCTTGGCTCTTTATTGAACAGTGCCTTGACTTTCTCTTGCACCAAAGGCATACGGCAAGAGCCACCAACAAGGACAACATCATCAATCTCACACTTTGCGTCATCAAGCAAAGCTTTTACTGGAGCGTCAAGACGGTCTACAAGAGGAGCAGCTAGCTGCTCAAACTTTGCACGTGTGAGCTCATACACCAGGTGCTTAGGGCCAGATGCATCAGCTGTGATGAATGGCAGATTGATAGAGTATGAAGGTGTAGTAGACAGTGCGCACTTAGCCTTCTCAGACTCTTCAACAATCCTCTGCATTGCCATTGGGTCATTGCTCAAGTCAATGCCATTGTCTTTCTTGAACTCTGCAACAAGCCAGTCAGCGATGGCATTGTCGAAGTCCCAGCCACCAAGATGGTTGTCGCCATTTATTCCAATGACTTCAAACACACCATCTGCAATGTCAAGTATAGAGAGGTCAGATGTGCCACATCCAATGTCAGCAATTGCAATCTTTCCAGTCTTCTTCTTTGAAAGGCCATATGACAGACAAGCAGCTGTTGGCTCTGACAGCACTCTGACACACTCCATGCCAGCAATTGTTGCTGCATTCTTTGTTGCTTCTTTTGCTGCTGCATTGAAGTATGCTGGAACAGTCACAACACACTTCTTTATCTCATATCCAAGATATGCTTCTGCATCTTTCTTCAACTTTCCAAGTATCTTAGCTGAGATCTCTTCTGGAGAGTACAGCTTGCCATCAATCTTCACTCTGCACTGGTTGTTTGGCCCTGCCACAACCTCATATGGCACGTTTGCAATCTCATCTTTGGCTTCATCTACTGTCTTTCCCATGAAGCGCTTTATTGCAAACACAGTGCGCTTAGGGTTTGTCACGCGCTGCCGCGCTGCTTGTGTTCCAACAAGAATCTCACCAGATGATGTAAATGCGACAACAGATGGTGTTGTCATGCTGCCAGTGTCCTTTGCTGGAATTATGATTGGCTTGCCTCCTTCAGAGATGGCAACAACCGAATTGCCTGTTCCCAGGTCAAAACCTACAATTTTGTCACTCATATTTTGTTTCCTTTGTATTCAAAACAGTCATATTTGATCTATTTCATTTCTATAATATACTTGCCTGACTACTATTTCTGTTGGTCAATGGCTGACTATTTGATGGTACTTCTCATAGTCAAATGGTGCATCTTCATCAATGATGCCTTTCTGCTTGAGCTCCATCCAAAGCTCGCACTCTGGAGTCAAAGAGTATGTTGCATCTGGCAGCACAAGGTACTTTGTGTATGCCATGCTGTCTCTCAGGCTGCTGTCATCCATTGACTCAGATATGACTGGATAGTACTCTCCATCATCTACATTGTATATGACTAAGTCAACTATGCGTGGAAAGTCTTCATCATCAAGCTCATCACTTGGCAACAAAGGGTCAGGGCAGCCGTGCTCTTCAGCAACTTTATTGTAGATGGCATCTATGACTTCATCATATGTAAGGCTAGCCTCATCTTTGTCTAGCTCAACTTTGACATTGACTTCCTCACCACCGTATGGAAGCTCTACTACTGCTGCAAATGTTGTCTTGTTTGTCTTCATGTATACATTGTACTTTGTCTAGTTGGAAACTAAATCACAGTCAGTGCATCTAGACGCATTGTCAGTCTTTGGCTTCATCATCTACTGTCTGGCCAACTATCTTTGCACTGACTATCTTCCACTCTCTACTGCTGTCAAGCTTCTTCATTGACAAAAATCTCGCACCAAGATCACATCCTTTTAGGGAGTGATTCACGTGCGAGAAGAGTAAATAAGATATGAAACAACATTAAGTCAATAGATTTCCAAGTCAAGAGAGTAAATAAGATTGCAATGAGCAGAGGACTCCATACAGAAGAAGAGAAGGCAAAGATAAGAGCTAGCAAGCAAGCTACAGCTCTTAGGCACTCTTCTATGGATGCTAAAGTCTATGAGCTCAAGATTGTTGAGAGAAGACTTAACAAACAGCAGAAAGAACAACTTGAATTACTATTCTTAGAAGGAAAATGGTTCTACAACCACATTCTTTCAGAGAAGAAGAAAAGAGAAATCCCACTTCATTGCATTAATCCAACTCACTATAAAGACATCTTAAAACTAGACAAAGACAAAAATAAAGTCTCATACAAACTCCAAATTCTTCCTTCTCACTTCAAGCAGACAATCCACATGAGGATGATTTCGAATGAGAAGACAATTCGTTCATTGGTGAAGAAAGGCTTGCAAAGATATGGTAGCCTAAAGTTCAAGTCTGAGCTTTCTTGCATTCCACTGAAAGGGATGGACTGGAAGTTCAAGAGTATGCGAAAAGTTTGGATAATGGGAATCAAAGGACAGATCTTAGTTAGAGGAGTTGAGCAGATTCCAGCAAATTCAGAATTTGCAAATGCAAACTTGCTCAAGAGAGCAGATGGGTATTTCCTGAAAGTCACAACATACCAAGAGAGGAAAGAAAAACAAAATAATGGAAAGGAAATCGGTCTTGATCTTGGGATCAAGACGTCAATAACTACTTCTGAAGGTGAGAAGATAGACATATCTATTGAAGAAAGTGATCGACTAAAGAGACTTCAAAGAGAGATGTTTCGAAGAGTCAAAGGATCAAACAACAGATGGAAGACTATCAAGAAACTACGGAAAGCCTATCAGAAGCAGACAAACAAAAAGCAAGACAAAGCAAATAAGATTGTGCATAGACTAAAGGCATATGACCGAATCTACATGCAAGATGAGAACATAGCTGGATGGCACAGAGGAATGTTTGGAAAGCAGGTGCAGCACAGCTGCCTTGGAATGGTCAAGTCAAAGTTGATGGCATTGCCTCAGACAGTTGTCCTTGACATGTTCATTCCAACAACCAAGCTATGCCCTAAGTGCCATTCAGTGAAGAATGACATGACACTTGCAGACAGAGTGTATGAATGCTCATGTGGATATCATGAAGATCGAGATGTGCATGCAGCAAAGAACATGATAAACATTGCAAAGTCTTGCTTTGAGAATCATTTAGTACCGGCGGAACACCGGGAAATCACGCTCACGGAGTTCAAGGCCGCTGTTGCTGATGAGATACTCAGCAGCAAGCCTGGACAAAGAAGTGAGAAGATCATACCTTTTAAGGTGTGATAGAGTTCACTCAACTATAGACTTCGCATCAGCTTCTAGCTCTTCATACGTGCTATATCTAGCGCGTCTGACAAACTGCTAGCTGCAGCCTATGCACTCATAGACTATCTCGCCTCTGTATGGCTTCACCCATCTTCTGCTTGCATTGATCTTCTCTTCTATCTATGCTCTTTCAGCAGGAGTCTCAATGTGTGTTTTCTTCTTCTTTGTGTATGCTTTGCCCATCTTTGCCTCCTATGCCTGTCTATGTGCTGTCTAGCAGCAAGTCTAGACGCATGCCAGAAATCCCAAAACTTGACTCACATAGTTTCTCAAATGCCTTTTGAGCATCTACATCATACAAGTCTTCATATATGTGGACTTCATCAAGCGAGTTGTTTGAAGCACATGCGTCAAGTATCTTCTTGTATACTTCAAGCTCATTGCTAGTTATGTGACTATTGTCAATCGTTGACTGCATGCATGCCTCCACTGTAGTAGTCTTTTACAAATTGATATAACTCATCTTCACTGCTAAATCCAAAATAGCCAGCATCATATTTAGCTAGTGTAAGATCAGACTGCATGCAGAAGTCTTCATACGACTAGCACTCATGCAGCAGGTTCATGAACTATACCTCGTACTTTGACTCAACATCATCTGGCAGCCAATATCCATTATAGTCGCATGACACAACTGGAAAATACTGTGAATATGCCATTAGATGTCTCCTGCTAAGTGCGAAATGAGCATGTCTCGTATCTCAAGTTGGTAGTCAGGCATAGGGATTAGCTTTGCTCCATCTTCAGTTATGTGGTTCAAGAACAGCTTGAACTTTGCGTCTCTTGGCACATACCCTTCTCTTTTCAAGAGATACTCATAGAGATTCAACTGTAGACTGTAGTGTGTTCCATTTATGTCATGCAGATGGCTTATTGGTGGCAATGCGAACTTGTTCCAAGCATCTTCAAGGTCAATAGACTTGTTTGTCTTGTGGTCTCCAATTATGTATGTGCCATCTTTCTTTGACCTTGCAAACAAGTCAATTGTGCCAGCGATCTTGAGCGAAGGGCTGAACACTATCTTCTCAACACCAAGTATGTCAAACCCTTCATAGAAGCGACGGGCCATCTTCACAGCATGCTCCATCATCTTCTCTTCTTTCAAGCTAGATGGCTTGTTGCGAAGCTCTTTTCGTCCTAGCTCAATGTCTTCACAGCACTCATGTATCTTTGTGCCAAGTGCTGATGCATCTCTTCCTGCCTTTGCCCACTTGGCTTTTATCTCCTCAATAGTGCATCCTTCTCTTGCTGCACACCGCTTTGCAATCTCTCCATCTGCATCAAATGGCTTGAAGAACTTGTGGAGGAACTGTGTGCCGCTTGTGTATGTGACTTCTGCTCCATCTATGACAGAGACATACTTGTGTGTCTTCTCAAAGAAGGTGATCTCTACTCCACTCGGATGCACTGCTCTACTTGAACCCGGCATAGTCAACTAGCCTCACTTTCTGATGGCATTGCTCTCAAGCCAGATGTCAGCATACTCTCGTATCTTCTTGACATCTCTGCTACGAGGCTCACCTGGCTTCTCTTGCCTAAGGACATACTTCAGCACATTGAACATGTAGGCATCTTTGTTGAGCCCTACTTTGTTTGCAATGGCGACGACGTCAATGCCTCTTCCTTCTGACACTAGCTGCTGCAGCTCTTCAACTGTGAACAGTTGGTAGTGCTTTGGCTTGTGCACATAGTTGTAATCTTCAAAACCTTTTGGTGCTGTCAATGTATTCATGCGTATATGGTACAATGCTAGACAGCCAGCAGCGCATTGAATAGAGGCAGTCAATGCATGAACATGTCACGTTTGTACTGCTTTGACATCTCTTGCTTGAACAGTGATGTGACTCGTCTAAACAGAGTCTTGTTGAGTGGTGTCTTCTGCATAAATGACTTACAAATGAACACTGGCAGAGCTGGAGACTCACTATAGTCAACGCATGACATGAACTTCTCTATGCTAGAAGTGAACAGCTTTGCCAAGAACAGAGGCTGCTCTTTGTCAATGCGTGCTAGCACCTCGAAGACATAGTTTGCTGTGCCACTGCGACTGCATTCAGACATCAACCAACTACTGTAACTGTAGTCATATCTTGATGACTTCAATGCTATGCAGCATGCCAAGAACATCTCATATGATATAGACTCAAAGAAAGCCTTTTTGTCAAGACAGAAGACATCTTTTGCTTGAGACATCTTCCAAAATCCACTGTTGATGATGTTGAACACAACTAAGTCTCTAGCTTCTAGATGCTCTCCACACTTCAGCTCAATGTCTACAAGAGTCTGCCAAATGTCTCTTTCAAGACATCCATTGTATAGTTGGATGTCTTTTATAGAGTTGACAGAGACTTTGACTATAGGGGTGGGAAGCTCTTGCTCGCCATCAACCGCTCTTAAGAATCCAACTATGCGTGAGTAGTCTTCAATGAGCTTGTCTACATCATCAACTACCATGTCTTAGTTGAGCATGCGTATGGCTTTGTCAGCATCTTGCTCAGTCAATCCAACATGGTAGTCAGTCAAGATGAGGTGCTCGGCAAAGACAAGACTGTCTTGATACCCTTCTCTAAAGTCATCTTCAAGGATGACATACTTCCCACGTGTCTTAGAGAACCATGTGTTGTCTTCAAACCACAGTTCAAGGCAGTCACACTTTGTTGCATGCCTTTCTGGTGGAATAGTTCCAATGATGTGCTCTTTGTACAGTGCTCTAAATGGCTCAAGAATGCTTTGGTACAGTTTCCCTCTATGCAGCCAAGCAGTGTTTGGTGGAGAGAACTTGCGCCAATTTGACGTGATGACAATCTTTGCGCCAGTCTGCTCAAGTATCTTGTCTAACCACTTCATGTTTATGCTAGACAAATGGTATCGAGATGGATCTAGACTCAAGAATGACGAGTCATCTAGATCAGTGTTTGTAAGAACATGGTCTAAGTCTAGAAACACAATCCTATATGTCTTGCTGTCCATCAATATGCTGAATACTCTAGAACTAGCTCTTCACCATCCCATGAGCACTCTTCTGCATTCAAGTATGCTAGAAGAGCTGCATGAAGATGGACAAAGTTCACTTTTATGATGTCATCATTCTCAACTGTCTCAGCATCAAGACTGTAGTCATTGAACTTCACTGTGTAGCCATAGCCTTCTTTGTCTATGTAGATAGGGTCTCGTGCTGTCTTGAACCTATTGTCAAATGGCGAGTAGCCTTCACCAATGATGCCTACATACTCATTTGAGAGAATGCTCTCAAACTTCTTGCTGTACTCTCCTTCAAGGATGTAATCAACTGCTTGAAGCATCTTCTCAGCATCATGTCTTGAGACAATGACTGTGCTGTCTCTAAATGAATATGGATTGATGTTGAAGTGCTCTCTTAAGCCAGTGAAGACTGAGCCAAAGTGGAACTCTAGTAGTCTTTCATGCCTAATGCCATCTTCGCTGTAGTACGTAGTTGTCTTCTTGCTGTCATCAGTGGCTGCCAAACTACTAGACTTGAATCCAGCATGCAGCAATATTGGAATGTCTTTCTTCAAAGCTTCTTCGTCTTTGTTTGCATTGAAAGAGTCTTTCTTGTTTGCAAGAAAGTACTCGTTCTTCAATGCATCTAGCTCAGCAGTAGAGGCTTTGCTCTTGTTGAACCTACGGTATATTGTGAGATAAGATCCGTGTGACATTGTGCAAGTCTTTCAAGTTAAAGATAGAATGTATGTCTCTAGAAGCTCACCAATTAGAGACAATTTCAATATCTAGCTTGCCATCTTCAGTGGACAGTGTGATGTCATACTGCTCATTATCACCGGGAAAGATGTAGTTGACAGCATTCACAATAGCGCTTGATGCCTCAGAGAACATCTGCTTTGTGCAGTTTGCGCCTTTTACAGCATAGACTTTGAACCCAAACTCATGGCCTTTCAAGATGCGGTCTTCATAAGTGACTTTAACTAAGCCATCTGTCATGCTCTCAAAATATCCCTTGATGTCCTGCAGAATCCCCTCTACAAGCAGTCTACGCATCTTTCCATTGAAGACAATTGCATCTTGCTGCTTTACAGCAGTGTCTTCTATGGCATTTTTTGCCTTTGCTGCTGCCTTTTTGGCGTTTTCTCTCTTCATAGTCTTCTTTTTGTCAAATTCTCTTCAACACGCATGAAAGTGACCTTCCTTCTAGAGATGGCTTTCCATCAAGTCTAGCAATTCCATCAAAGTTCACTAGAATGCTCCGCATGACATCTTTTGCATATTCAAGCTTGTCCATCTCGCGCTTTGCCAAGAATATTGTCACTTTCACTGTGTCGCCATCTTCTAGAAACTGCTTTATGTGGGCAATCTTTATGTTTCGATCATTGTCATCAATGCGAATGGTGAACTTTATCTCTTTAAGTTCAGAGCGACTTGCCCGTAGCTTCTTCATCTGCTCTTTTTGGCGCTTCTTCTCATCATACTTGAACTTGGCATAGTCAATTATCTTGCATATAGATCCAGGAAACACAGATGGATTGAATGCTATCTGCACAAGGTTCTTACCTTCTGACTTTGCTCTTGCAATAGCATCATCTTTTGAAAGTATTGTTGTTTGGCCATCTTGGCCAACTAGTCTGACTTTGCTAGACTTTATAGCATAGTCCATTGGTAGATTTGTCTTGTCATTCTTGTCTTTTGCCATGCTTTCCTTCTTTGCAGTTACACTAGGTGAACTAGTCACACCTTGAAAGGTGTGATCTTCAAGTGTTCTTCCTTGCATCTAGTGCAATCACTTGATTTTCTTGCTTCAATGTCGGTAGTTTCACGAACACAATTTGTATCATGTTCGCCAGAGCTTCCAACTCCACAAGCGTTTATTCCCGACGTCCCATCGGTATTCTTCATAATGTCTCTCAAAGCAAAGTTCCTTATGTTGATAGCTGCATTCAAGTCTCTATCTATTATTATACCACATTCTGGGCATTCATAGACTCGGACATCTAATGGCATCTTCTGTCTATGTCCACAGCAATGGCATATTTGGCTTGATGCTTCAAACCTTCCAATCTTCTTGAAGATCTTGCCTTCTCTCATTGCTTTGTAGTTCAACATAGACGTAAACATGTGCCACCCTAAGTCTGAGACCTTCCTGCCCCAAAGCTTCTTCATCCCTTGCAGACTCAAGTCTTCAATGCAGAAACAGTCAAATTGGCTTTCTTTGACTAGTCTTGTTGAAGTCTTGTGCAAGAAGTCTTTTCTTTGGTCAGCAATCTTTTGATGAATTTTTGCAACTTTCCTTCTTTGCTTCTCTTTGTTCTTGCTTCCTTTTGTCTTCTTGCTTAGTTTTCTTTGTTCTTGTGCTAGCTTGTCTAGCATCTTTTTGAAATATTGTGGATTGTCAATCTATCTTCCATCTGACAATGTCAAGAAGTGCTTTAAGCCAAAATCAATTCCTAGAGCATTCTTCTTGTTGATGTTGATGTCATCGACTAATGGTCTAAAGTCATCCTTTGCATGCACAATGAACGACACATAGTATTGTCCAGAAGAGTTTCTCGAGATTGTTGCTGTTCCAATCTTGCCTTTCTTGACTTGTCTTGAGATCTTGACTTTGATTCCATTCTTTCTTGAGAACTTTGGCATCTTGATCTTTGACTCTTTGAAGTCAATCTGGAAATGTTGAGGGATCTCAAATGAGTCTTTGTCAAACTTCTTTGATTTGAATCTCGGGAAATTTGCTCTACCAGCAAAGAAGTTGTTGAATGCTCGGTCAAGATGGCCAACCGCACATATGAGACTCTGTGAGTTGACTTCATAAAGCCAAGGATTTGCTTCTTTGAGTTTTACAGTCTCACCAGAACAACCCAAGCCAATTGAGTTTAAGTACTTCTATTGAGATGCATATCTTTCTTGATTGAGATGAAGAGCCCAATTGTACATGAAACGAACACAGCCAAAATGCTTAGAAAGAAGAACTTTCTACTCACTAGTTGGATATATTCGAAATCTATATGTCTCAATCATTTGGTAATAGAGATATTGTACGTTTTACAGTTTTATTTACTCAAGACAAATCATAAACTTCACATGTATTTCATAGAAAATTCTAGGCAATTCGTATCACACCCTAAAGGATTTGATGTTTCTTGCTTAGGTACCCTTTAAAATATACATGTTGGCTTGAAAGTAGCAACGTTTTCAACTAATTTCGATGTAAATAATGACAGCATGAGTGGTAGATCTAATGACATAAAGAAAGAGATCAAGATATCTTAGCTGCCAAGCATAAAGAACATAAGCAGCGATGATCTTTTGATAATATCAGACTATGATGGTGGCAAGTGCTTGTCTAAGAACATGACAATGCAGTAGCTATAGAACTATGTCAGTTCTAAAACATTGTCTAGCAATGCATTTAAGACTAAGGTAGAGAGCATTGCAAAGGTACAGCATCTTTTTGACACACGAGAGAATTGGGAGAAAGAGCCATTGCGCAGTCTAGTTCTAGAGAAAGGCTAGATTGCATTTGTCAATGACACAGGCCTAGAAGAAGTCATGATGAAAGCTGGCAATGGCATAGACCCATTCTACCAGCTTCCATATGTCAGATTTCCAGTTAATGATCCAGCAGAGATAATGGTGAACACAAGAGCTGGTTGGGCAGAATAGCCTGGATTTTAGCCAGCTAAAGGCTAGATTGTCATTTGGTCTGACAAAGCTTAGATGCACAAGTATGTGCTTGAAGGCGATGAGCTAGTAGACGATGGTTTAATAGATGTCCCTGGCATAAAGATTGGAGATGGCAATGCATACAATCTTGACTTGCCATATGTTGGAGATGACATTGAGTAGAAGATTGACTAGCACATAAAAGACGTGCAAGCGCATGTCTCAGAGCAAGATAGGAAGTCTTGGAACCACAAAATCACAATAGGTAATCTTGATACGCCATCTGATGACGGTGTAGAAGGTGAAACACTAATCATAAAAAGAAACTAAAAACAAAGGAAAATAAAATTATGGCAAATCCATTCATTAGCCAAATTACCCTTCCTAGTGGAACAACGTATGATATAAAAGACACGCAGGCGCGTTCTGATATATCTGCTCTTAGCTCTGCTATTGAAGGTGGCGTACATTACATCGGTAAGACCACTACATAGCTTTCAGGTGATGGCGACACCACATCATCGGTAGTCATTAACGGTGAGACAGTCGAAGCTAAGCAAGGCGACATGGTCAGTCTTTCTGCACAAGGAAAGCAAGATCTTGAGTTCTTGTTCAATGGCTCTGCATGGTATGAGCTTGGTTCTACTGGTTCATTGAAGGCTCTCGCATTCAAGGATTCTGCATCTGGTTCATATACTCCTGGTGGTTCAGTCAGTCAGCCAACATTTGCTGGTAGTGAAATGACTGCTTCAGGCAGCTATACGCCAGCAGGCACACTTGATGCTCCTGCGTTCACTGGTACAGCTGGAAGTGTAAGCGTCACTGGTACTGCAGCTGGTACAGTCAGTCAGCCAGAATTCAGCAATGGTGCGGCATCAGTTTCAGCAGAATATACTCCAGCTGGTAGCGTTACGCTTGGTGGTCAAACGACACAAGATGTCACAATATCAATAGATGAATCTGCGTCTGGAAACTATCAACCAGCTGGTGATGTGACTTAGCCAGACTTTACTAATGGCACAATTACAAATGGCAGCGCTTCCTATACAAAGGTGACAGGTGTCACAACCAAGACTACTAAGAGCGTAGGCGTCAGCAAAGGCTCCGGCACGGCAAACTATACGCCAACAGGCAATGTAACAGCTTCATTCTCTGGCGCGGATATGACGTCTACTGGTGAATTTACGCCTACTGGTACTGTTGCCGTTGGAACGACTACAGCCACAGTGACAGTCGCTGGAACCTAGCCAGCAGAGTCTTCCGAAGTGACATATACACCAGATGGTACTGTATCCGCTCCAACGATCAGTGTCGCCACAGCAGGTACCACTGATACGGTCAATAGCGCCACAGCCAAGACCGTAGTTACAGACATGAGTGTGGCAGAACCTAGCGCAGGCGAGACGACAGGCGAGCTCGCATACTATGCCGTGTCTGGCGAGACGCTTACGTTCAAGAAGTTCATCGAGACTACTGGTAATTCTGTTGATACAACAGCAAAAATTGTTAAGACTGGTGATGCTACATATACTGCAACTGCTCCGACATTTACTGGTACCGGTGCAAAGCTCGTTACAGATAACATTACTATTCCATCTGGTTCTGGTACGTTCACTGGCACCAAGGGCAACGTCAGCGTCACAGGTACGACGACGGGGTCTATCACTGGCCTAGGCTTCACTGGCACAGGTGTAGATCTCGAAGTCCTCGTCCCAGATACATATGAAGTCGCGACAGAGACTGGCTCAGCCACAGTTACAGGCAGTGTTACTGGCACGGTCACCAAGCCAAACTTCACTGGTACAAAGGTTGCTATTACTGCAACTGGTGTCAGTGTTCCAACAAGTGCAACATTTGGTGGCACAAAGACTACAATCACAGCTACTGGTACAGCTACTGGTACAGTCAGTCAGCCAACATTCACCGGTGGCACTGTTACATCTACTGGAACATTCACACCAGAAGGTACAGTTGCAGCTCCAGTGTTTACTGGCACAGACGCAACAATTACTGTCAAAGGTACACCAGCAGGTACTGTCAGCAAACCAAACTTCACTGGTACAGAAGCAACAATCACTGTTAGCTGATGATAATGAAAGGAGTAAGTGCACATGGCTACTGGTAGCATAAGCTAGATAAAGTTGCCTAATGGCAGCACTTACGACCTAAAGGATGCCGGTCTACGCAACTAGACCGGCATCCTTTCCAGCGATGGCGTCAATGTCGCAGGCGTAAGTGAAAGCTATTTTCGACCAACTATAAAGGTATTTGACGCAGATCCTGTTCGCATCGACTTAAGTGTAGTCAGGCTTTCAGCAGATGACTATGATGAGCTAGTTGCAAATGATGAAGCATTGTCTAATGTCATCTATGTTGTTGATGACGCCAAGATAAATGCATATGATGAGCAGATAAAGAATCTAGCCGCAGGCGTCGACGACACAGATGCAGTCAATATGGCATAGTTCAACGCAGTCTCTGCGCGTATTGACGACACATACACAAAAGCAGAGACTGACTAGAAGATTGCAAGTGCACAATACTTCAAGAAGTATGTTGTGCAGACTCTGCCACCAGTCGCAGAAGCTGATGAGCGCGGAATCTACTTAGTGCCTAGTGATGATCAATAGACTTCAAATACATATGATGAGTATGTCATCGTAGGAGAAGGATCTTCAAGAGAGTGGGAGAAGATTGGATCTAAGAGCATTGACCTCTCTGGATACAAGACAAAGCAGACTGCAAAGACAAGTCCAACTGCAAGTGGCACCACAACAGCATTCATTGACACAATATCTCAAGATGAGAATGGTGTCATAACTGCTACCAAGAAGAATATTTAGTCAGCAACAACTTAGTAGGCAGGCATCGTCCAGCTGAACAACACGTTGACAAGCACTGCTACTAATCAAGCAGCTACTGCGAATGTAGTCAAGTTGACTAATGACAAGTTTGCTGACTATTCATTGATATCACATGTGCATGACCAGTACTTGACAGCAGTCCCTTCTGACTACAAGACATATAGCGAGACATAGCAGACGCTCAGTGGTGATGGATATGCAACCCAAGACTAGCTAAATGAGAAGTCAACTGTGTCAGTAGACAATGTCAAGGCAGATGTCAATTTGCAGCACATATCACAAAAAGACTATGAGCAGCTAGTAGTTGATGATGCTACGCTGAGCAATGCGCTGTATGTTGTCTCGGCTGACTATGTTGAGTCTTATGGCCAGCAGATAAAGAATGTTGCTCCTGGATCTGACTTGTCAGATGCAGTCAATGTAGAGCAGCTTCTCAGCGCGGTGGGCAATGTGCAAGTTCCAACTGACTTGAGCTCTTTCAACAACTCTCCTGGATATCTTGTGTCAAGTGACATAAGTGACTACTATTAGAAATCCGAGACAAGCAGTGCAATACAAATAGCAGTGGCTATTGACAGCATTAGAAATATGATATCTAGTGCTATGACATCAACATATGAATATGCGCAGCATGAGATTGGAGAACAGTAAAAATGGATATTCCTACGCCAGATATAACCGTTAGAAGTCTTAAATTGTCTGATTAGACATATAGTGGTCGTGTACTATATGATTATTTGTCAGCAAATGAACAATACATAAAGTAGTATTTCCACGACCTTTTGTTTGATACCATATTGTCTACGTACGAATATACGTAGGAAGAGATTGAAGGAGACAGCAATATATGAAGAACTATCCATCCCTGTCAGCGCTGTTTAGAGATGTCGGTCTGAGCATCGTGAAGAAGCACAAGGCAACAGGCTTGAGCTCGATTTGCCCGCTTGAGTTTGCAGAGAAGATAGACACGATCGACTAGGCGGAAGATGCAGACAAGGTCGCACTTGGAGAAATCAAAGACCTTTGGTTTTCTATTATAGGTGGTGTCTTGACGATCTGCTGGAGAGATCCGCTTGATGTAGTGCACGAAGGCTCTGTCATAACTCACTTTGGAGCTACAACGCTCAGAGCCAAGCTAGATGGCTATCCAGTTGGTCCTGAAGATGGCATATAGATTTACTCTGGAATGACAAGAGACAAGCATGCATCTACTCCACTTGTGGTTGACTTGGACTCACTAGGCTTGATCCAAGATGATGGAGAAGGCGGAACTAAGACAATCTACTTCAAGTTCTTCTCTAAGACTTCTGGCAGTGCTTTGCATGATGGAATATGGAACACAGACACTTTGATTGGAGATGCAAATCAGTTCTCAAGTGAGTCATATGACTGGAGCGCAATCTACTCAGCTTTGAAAGACTACCCTACTGCAAAAGCATTGAGTGTCCTTCCTGAAGCTGGTTCAAAGGTGTTTGTCAACTACATGATAAGAGACTACTACCTCTCTTCTAGCATAAATGTGGCAGCTGAGACCCGTCAAGATGTTGTCAACAATGCTGACAAGCTTAGTGCTGTCTCCATTCCATGGACAATTCTCGGCTACAACGCAAATGTCCCACAATATGTTGGATACAAACGGCTTGATGACCTCACTTAGACATACAAGTACATGTATGTGCAGTCAATTGATGACTCAGTGTCTTCATGCACGCTATTCAAGACTGATGGAACTTAGGAGACCATTGAGCTTGATGTTGGAAATAAGCAGTTCAGGAACATTGTTGCTGGATGCTAGACATACACTGAAGATGAGTGGGACTACTAGATCAACAAGAAGTCATATACAAAGAACAACTATGTTGTTGATGCCGTGTCAGAGTCTACGTTTGGCTACAACAACGAAGGAACTGGAACATAGAATGTCTATCATGTTCCAGTCAAGATCAGCGCTGATGGGTATGAATGGGACTTCTGCGGTTACACGATGACAATCTAGCCACAGAATGCTTTGATTTCGATAAACAGGACTAGCAACACTGCAACTGCAACGTACACTAACATTTAGTTTGATGCAACAGAGATCAGATACGCTGACATTTTTGAATAGTTCCCAGATGACACTTCTGGAGGCGAGACGTACGTGAGGCTAGAAGCAGATGGACTCCATGAGATAGACTGGTCATTGTCAGCTTCGTTGAAAGTCAATGAGCTGCCATATGACGTATACAAAATAGAAGATGGCAGACTTGAGCTTCAGACGTCGTATTTCTAGAAGTACTGCGGCTATGCGCTGAAGAGTATCAACGCAGAGACAGGCGCGAATGTATATGAGAACCTAGTCGAGATAGAAGACTTCGAGATTGGCAAGGCGTACTACACGACGTGCAACGCCAAAGACTACGACAAGACTAACAGAAACCTGAGCGTAGTAGCTGACGTCGTCAGATATGATGGCCAGTTATACGTCTGCAAAGCCAATGTGGCTATTGGCCAATCCAAAACGTTCGAGCAACTTTCGGCATCGAACTTCAGGGCTTTGTCATCGGCAGCCGAGCTGTCTGTCAAGGCTTTGTACGACGCCGGCATGTACTTCGTCTCCAGTTAGAAGATGCCATTGACGATGTTTGGCAAGGAGGTTGTTGAGCAGAACATGTTGAACTGCTACTTTTACGGGCGCAATGTCTATGAGCAGTCATTCTACAAGCAGTATGCCAACAACATAAATGGATCAAGACGTTTCTCTGATTCACCTTACAAGCCACAGCACAAGCACGATGTTGTGTCTACTGCAGGTTTGGCAAATGCAAATAGTCTGATGTTGAAGCTGTACAAAGAGCAATAGATGATTAGGCATATAGTTCCTGCTGTGAACAGGACAGTTGTGTCTCCTATTAATGGACCATTTCGGCCAGACACATACACTAAAAACAATAGATAGACATGGGAGACTTCGATTGACTTGTTCTGGCCATTAGCGAACTATGAGGTGTTCGGCTCTGGAGCAGATGCCAGCAGCACGTTCTCGAAGGTTTATCCAGACAATGCATCAAGAATAAAGACAAATCTTGCTGCAGATGGATCTTCATCTGCTAGTTCCGTGAAATGGTGGCTGCGTGATCCTACTACTGGCAACTCTTCCAATGAGTACCTTGTCTACACTTCTGGAGCATCCAACACCTACCTTGCCAACTACTCTTATGGCTTTGTCCCAGCTTGCATAATCGGATAATCGTTTAATCGGCCGCGTCAAGCGGCCACTGATAAGCAAAAACATTAGATTGTGTAAGAAAAACTAGTATGAGAGATATTATAAACATAGGAAAATTGATAGATCTCAGCTAGTATGGCATGGAGACGACACCAAAAATGGATGTTGTCCATATAAGTGACTTAGATGGCAAGACAATAGTCATATAGAACATAGGTGAGTTCACCTCTAAGAGATATGGGAAAAAGGGAATCAAGGCAGAGATCTTGGTAGACGGAAAATAGAAGCTGCTGTTCACGACGGCTGTCATCATAATGAAGCAGCTTCTGGACATATAGACAAAGTTCATAGTCAACAAGCTAGACTTCTAGAACATCAAGTGCAAAGTATAGAAAATAGATGGAAAGTACTTTAAGTTGGTTGACAGTGAAGAGTAAAAAAGTGAAAACGTAGAGAAGTTGAATACTATGGCGGTCCCTGCATACAAGAGAAATGAGAACAAGCTAGATGTCTTGAACATCGCAATGGCGGTATTTGAGATGGCGGTCTCTCTTGTCAAGAATGACTAGCTGCTGTCAAAGAAGAACTACAAGATAGTGGCAGAGCCAATGATGGCAAACATACGCAATCTGATGTACAAGATATCGCTAGCAAACAACATATTCGTTAAGACCGAAGAGACTAAGAAAAAGAGGATGATGCTATAGCTTAGCGCAAGAGAATATGCCATACAGCTTTAGGTAGATGTGCAGTTGATAATGAAGCTTTCAGCTGACTAGAAGCAGTTGGTCATCTGCAACAAGCTGATAGAAAAGATAGATGAGCTGAAGACAAAGATTGCTGGGTGGATCAAATATACGGCAAAACAGGAGATTTTCAATGCAAGAGAAGAAGCTGGAGAGCAAAAACAAGACTAATGTGCAGATTTGGCAGCATCTCAATAAATGCTAGTTCCGTGAATTGGTGGCTGCGTAATCCTAATACTGGCAACTCTAACAATGAGTACAATGTCAACACTTCTGGAGCATCCAACAACAACAATGCCAACAACTCTAATGGCTTTGTCCCAGATTGCTTTGTTTGCTGCCAAGAGATGCATGGCAATGGTGAAAGTATGCAATGCAGAAATCCTAAGCCATAGTGTGGCAGCAATATGCAAGGGAGATGCCGCTCAAGGCATTCGCCAAACATGCTAAATGATGCTAGATATGCTCTAAGCTGCAGTCAGATGCACTGGCAAGTCAAGCTAGACACATTTGCATAGCATATGTCTGCTAATAGAAGTCCAGCATTTCCAGTTTCTTCTCTTCATCCTTTTTTGTCTAAGCCATCTAAGTTTGTTTAGATGTTGACTCCAGAAATATTAGCAGATGCCGCTAGGAAGTGCGCACGTGGAGTTAGGTGGAAGACATCAGTGACTACATGGATGTTCAACTTAGTCTAGAACTGCAATAGACTTTGTAGAAGCATCAAGACAGGCACATACAAGCTCTCTAAGTATATTGTGTTCAAGACATTTGACAAGAAACCACGCATTATACACAGCACTAGGTTTTCAGACAGAGTGGTCTAGATGGCTATGTGTGATAATGGACTTCTTGAAGACCTTTGCAGACCATTGATATATGAGAATGGAGCATGCTTAGAAGGAAAGGGCTTCACATTTACATTCAACTTAGTCTCTAATCATCTGAGGAAATTCTATTTGCATGAAGGCCAGCATACAAATGCCGGTTGGTATGTCAAAGCTGATGTCAAGAAGTTCTTTGACAGCACTCCTCACAAGATTTTGAAGAATTGTGTTGCGAAGACTTTTAAAGATTCTTGGATGATTTAGTAGGTGGATGACATCATTGATTCGTTCAACATCAACGATACTAATGAAAAAACAGATGGATTTGGAACAAGAGGTGTTGGCCTTGGCAGCTAGATAAGCTAGCTGCTCTAGATTCTAGTCCTCAACGGCTTAGATCATACGATGAAGCAGAAGTTCAAAGCCAAGCACTACATAAGGTACATGGATGACATCTTAGTCTTGGTTGAGTCTAAAGACAAAGCTAGCGCAGCTTTATGTGAGATCAGGCATCAGCTGGAGCAGATAGGCTTGGAACTGAATGCTAAGTCGAGAATAGGACGAATACAAGATGGATTCACATTCTTGAATGTCAACTTCAGGTTGACGTCAACAGGCAAAGTGAAGAAGAAGCTTGGAAAAAAGACTATTAGAAGAGAGCTAAGCCGGTTGAAAACTTTAGCACGCAAATTGAAATCTGGGCACCTATAGTACAGAGACTTCTTGCAACATGTCAATAGCTGGTTTGGGTCTAACATATGCAAAATGTCTAGAGGCTAGGTGAAGTTTTTGAGAAGAGCTATATCAATCTGTCTGCAAAAGTAAATACTATAAGAGGATTCACATATGATGTCAAAACTAATAAAGATACTGTCAAAAGAGCAGTTTGAAGATGAGACTCTTGTCTCAAAGCTTCGTAGAGACTACACCGCTGACACTTCAGAACAGACTCAAGCTGAGTTTGAAGCTGCATGTGAAGTGTTTAGGCAAGTATGCAGAGACATTGAAACTGCAACAGGAATTCAAGGGTTCAAAGGCGGGTTTGATGAGATGCTTGCATTCCAACAGTCTGAAGTGGCAACAACCCAAGCTGGTTTTGCTCTTGCAATTAGATGGAGTGCAGCTGACAAGCTTTGCACATACCTTGCAAACAAGATGAAGATTGGCCAACCAGCATGGTGGAAGAAATGCTGGGGAATTGAAGAGTGAACTACTCGCACCCTAAATGGTGTGATGTTTCTTGCAGAAGAAAGTCTAAATGCCACACGTCAGATGATTTCAGCGCTGTGAACCTGTGGTTTTTCTCTCTTGAATCTATAGTTTAAGCCAAATGCTTCTATGCATCAATCTACCATCTTCTGCACTCTAGACAAACTTACTATAGGCACTATGCTCTGCCATTGAGTTGAACTGTCTTCTCTTATGCTCAGTGTTGCTGACCATGGAGAGTCAAGGTCTTTGTCAATGCTCAATGACACGCATCCAATGAATAGCTTCTTGTCATATAGACTGTCTTTGCATGACAAGTCATCAACAATGACCTCTGCATCTGCTGCCATCCGTGGGCAGTTGCTGTCTACTACATAGTCTTTGAAGAGTGGGGCTTTCTTGCAGCCATACTTTGTGAAGTCAAATTGACATCTATACTTGCCATTCACGACAAATGAGTCAGTGTGCTCTAGACTAAGCAGCATGCTGTGCATTGCCTTTCCATCCATTGGAATGCCAAGCGCTTTCTGCACTTGACAGATGTCATCTTTGCAGAAGCCTTTGCATGGATCTACTTTGACAATGTGCTTATGCACATGCTCTAAGCTGTCTTCTACTGCATATGTGTCATCATCAAGCACGGCGTATGACTCAACTAAGTTGTCTACTGTGAAGTCATCAATAGCTTTGATCTTTGCATCTCCAACTGCATCAGCATGCTTGCCAACAAACACATCTCCAACTATTCTCTCTTTCAGCCAAGGCAGCATCTCAAGAAATGCAATTGGGCTCATGCTGCAGTTCTGCTCTTCTGCATCTCTATGCTTAGCCCAATCAGACAGCCACACAATGCGCAGCTTTGGCTCTGCATCAACAAAGGCTTTCAATGCCTCAACTGCTGGCTTGTGCAAGCAGACACAGTAGTCAGCATATGTGTCACAGTACAAGTCTTTGCCATTCTCTGCCTTGTTCAAGACACCATCAATGTCAAGAAACAAGACTTTCTCAATGCTTTTGATGTAGTGCATATTGCCTCCTTACATGCTCTCACAGGCTAGCAGCTCAATGCCTGATATCCCATCTATTCCATCTGCATCATCTTCACAGTAGATGTAGAAGTCACCATAGCCATCGCCAGAGTTTGCAATCCTGACATAGAACAGTGCATCTCCATGCGCAATTCTAGCTTCAAGTGCATCTAAGTCTTCCCATCTAGCAAGATCTACCACATAGCCTCTAGAAATGAGGTCTCTTGTGTTGTCAATGGTGTCTTTTGTTATTTGGTAGGTGTCAATTGACTCAAAGCACACATTAGCACTTGCTCTTCTGTCTGCTGCCACATGTGCCTTAGCAATCTCTACAATCGCCTTCACACGCCTGTCAATCTCTTCTGCTGTCTCTTGCCTACTGCCAGCTCCATTGAAGTGGTATCTGTTGAATGTTGACTCCATTGTGCTGTTTGGCACAACAATCCCTTGTGCATAAGTCTTCTCATAGTGGACAGCTGTGTCAGTAGCCTCGTCATACTCGTCAAGACTGTAGGCGTCTTTCTCCCAGTCATATACAGAGCCATGTCTAGATTGTCCATCTTTGATGCTCTTCAGCACATTCTTGTAGTGCTCCCACTCTTTTTCAGCAGCTTTGCTTGCATTTGGGTCTTTTCTGCCCGATATCCATATCTTCTTGAAGTAGTCTAGACTGTACTTCACAGCTTTTGTCTTGACAAGAAGCTTTCCTATGAATGCAAGCTGGAAAGTCCTTACACAGAAGTCTAGTATGCACTTGTTGCGGCCAGCTAGTGCCTTGTCATGGTATGGAGACCTCTTGTTTGTACATGACTTGGCTAAGTCTTTCAGCACATCATCTAGATACTGCTTCTGGCAGGCAACTACAAAACTGCTGCTTGAGCTGTTGCTCACAAAGTCTACTCTTGCTTTCATAGTAACATTGTACTCTATTTTCGACAGCCTCACCAATCATGCTTGTCTACTTTCCCACTCTTGGCACAGTATGCCATTCTTTGAAAGCCACTCAGCTACGATGTGCCTATGGCAGAACTTCTCCGGCGTCTCATAGCACAAGATGAAAGTTGGGTTCCACTCTGCCAAGTCTTTCAGCTCTCTTGCTGTAGACAAAGGGTCAAGGATGTTCAGCACAGTCTTGCAGTATCTGCTAGTGTACCACTTTCTTGACTCTTCGCTTTCTAGAGAGTCTTTGAACATGCTGTGCCACTCTCTCCACCAACTCCAATGTGGCATCAATGGCTTGTACTTCTCTCCTTTGAACCAGTCAGGCGTCTTTCCTGCAATAGACACTAGCCTAGCATCTGGGACAGTGGCAAGTATCTTCTCTATGTTTCCAAAGTAGCTTGTGTACACCATAGCTGTCACCCTTCATGGAATATGCAGTGGACAACACCTTCATCTAAGAAGTCTTTCCATGTGTAGATGTCACCATTCAGCCAAGACACTCTGTTTGGCATGCGCTTCTTGCTGTCTTCATCAAGTGGGTATTTCTCTAGCAGTTTGGGGTCTATAGGGTCAATCTTCTTCAATTCTACTAGTCTTGCAAACAGTATCTCAATGAATCTAGCACATGAGTAGGCCGGCGACTCAAATCTCACGTCTTTGCCTTGCTTGCTGTCTTGACTGTCTTTCTGGCCATCTTCATCTATTCCATCTATGGACATTATGTCGTTTTCACCGAAATGTATGAATAGATGTGTGCCATTGTCTAGAAGCACTTCATCAGCTTTCTTTATCTCTAGTTTTCTACGAGCTTCTCTAATAGTCTCTTTAATGTATTCTGGTGCATCAGAATGAGCTAGGCTGTCTTCGTCACCATTTGAAAGATACCAACTATGGTCTATAGCCTCTAAGCTTCTAAGAAGACTCTTGAATACTTGCGCCTGCTCTTTAACTGGATCCCAAGCATCATCCATGTTTGGAAACTCTTGATTCCAGAACTCTAGCATTTGGCCAAATGCACGGACTGCTTTCGCTCTGTCTTTAGGCATCTCATACACAACAAATGGCCTAGACAGCTCATCTTTGCTGTCAAGATCTACTTTGCCATCTATCCATAGACTAGCAAGCGCTTCTTCAATGTCTGCCTTGCCAATCTTGAAGTGTGTGAATATCTCAGTCTTAGATATTATGAAGCTTGAGCTTGAGCTGTTTGACACAAAGTCTTGACGTGCTTTCATGTCTTTATCTTACAATGCCTAGAGATTAGTTAGATGCTTGTTTCTTGGGCCTAGCATATTTGTCTGCTTTCCAATATCCAGGATCAGCATACATGATCTTGCAGAGCTGTGGAAGAAGCTTTTCAGGAGGGTATCCACCAGGATAGTCGCCTTCACACTGCGCAGCATGGCGCAGCTCTTGGTCTATCTCTTGAAGAGTGTATGCCATGTTCAAAGCTTCATCAAACAAGCTTTGGTAGACAAGGTCTGGAACCATTCGTTCCTGGGGCTTCTCGCTTTTAGGTGTCTTCTTCTTGCTCATCATGTCAGTCTTCCTTTGATATCTCTATCTCAATGTAAGAGTCAACCATCTTTGTCATCTTGTCGCACGGGTCATTGTCTTCACATGAGAAGTAGTTCATCTCAAATGGTATGCTGTACTTCAGCATTGTTGGAAAGCCTTTCTTCATCTTCTTGACATCAATCTTTGCCAAGTCAGCATCAACTCTCTTCTTCAACTCAAGGCGCCCATTGTAGTATGCCTTTATCACATTGACTCTAGTGTCTGACAGCTTAGGCTCGCGGTTTGTGTCAAAGTCTTTCCTAATCTCTTTTTCAGTCAACTTCTTCTTTGGTGCATCTAAGAAGCCATCCAGTATCTGCTTGAATATCTTCTCATCATGCGCAACATACTCTTCAATGTTCCTGTGCTGTACAATAGAGCTCTTCTCTGGGCAGTCACTTGCCCAATATGGCTCTACAAAGTCATTGAACAACTTCACTCTATATCTTGTATTCATCTTGCCGCCTCCTCAATGGTTACTGTACACTCTGTAGAACTTAGGGTTATGCAGATGTGCAAAAGAGTCTCTCATGTCTTCTTCATCATTACTTTCATCATCGCCTCTTGGCTCATCTGACGCTACTACCTCAACAATATCGATGTCTTTCCACTGTGGCTCAAGGACCGCATAGAGTGCATCAGCAATCTCATTCTCAATGCTGTGCACATTCTCCAACTTAGCTGTTCGAGCTTCAGATCTGTCAAACTTAGCGTCAACATATGCTCGCTCATACTTTTCGACAAGCTTTTTAACTGACTTAGGAAGTATGCCAAATGTCCCACTGCCAAAGTGCTTTGAGTAGTCTTCATCTGCAATGAACTTGACTGAGCTCGTTGACATGTCTCTAAAATATCCCCAAGTGTCTCTTCTCCAGTTATGATGCAGAAAATCTCTAAGCTCAAGAGAGTAGTCATCTCCATACACTGCAATAGTGTCAAGGTCTTCTCTTGTGCAGATGAAGCTTGAGCTTGAGCTGTTGCTTACAAAATCACTTCTTGTCTTCATAGTTCAATATCCTCTACATCTTATTTCTCATACTTGGCTTTCAGTCGTCTAAGCAAATCTTTCTCTTCTGATTCCAGCCTAGCTTTGTCTCGAGCTTCTTCATCATCGCAAATTTTCTCATATTCCGCCTTATAGTCATATCCTTCGTCAAGCCATCTCAATGGAAATGAGATGTTCTCCATGTCATATGAGCAAGCTGTCATGCACTTCTCAGACTTGTAGTCAGTTGGACTATGATAGTATAGATAAGTGTTTTCAATGAAGAACTCACTGCAGTCTTTGAAGTTAGGCTCGTATGTGTCCTGTATCACTTTCTCAATCTTATGCTTAATAGGGTCAACAAGCATGTCAATAGCTTTGACTTTGCTCTCTATTGAAAGGCCATCAAACAGCTTCTTGATCTTTGAGACAGCTTCTGCCTCTATTTTCTTGCTCTTAGCATCTTTATCTTCTTTTCTCATTCTTCTGGAAACTCCAATGCGCCATAGTATGTAGTGTGGGCTTCTGGGTCTTCATATATCTTGAACTTCACAGGAGCTCCATCTACTGTGTCTGCCATCTTGTCAAATCTCTTCATGTACTGTGTGTCATGGTCTTCACCAGCATCGCACTTCACCCAATTGCCAACTTCAAGCTGAGTGATCTGCCTATTGTCTATGCCTTCTTTGCTCCAAGGGTCACTGGTGTACCAAGAGTCCCATCTACAGACTGCATCAAAGTCTTGGTACAGTGACAAGCTCACTTCTCTTGAGTCAAACTTCTTGACAAGCTCCTTGAATGCTTCAACTGCTTCTTGAGTGTCTAGCTCAATGAAGAAGCTGCAGCTTGAGCTGTTTGAAACATAGTCAGTCCTGATCTTCATCATCTATCTCCTCTTCACCATCTTCTTGTGCAGCATGGCACGTGGCATCTGCCTTAGCTTTCTCTTCAGCATACTGCTTCTTTGTCATGACTTCTTTGCCTGCTTGCCAGACAGATCCATTCATGACATACTGCTGTCCAGTCTTGTCTGCACACTCTTGACAGAGATATGCAATCCATCCACGTGTTGTGCAGCGTGGAGAGTATGTGCTCTTGCTTGATATGTAATGTCCACAATGCTCACAGACATTGTAGCAGTCTTTCTCAGCTTTTGCCACTATGTCTCGCGCTTTGTCTTCAAGAATCTTTGAAATGCAATTCTGAGCATGTGATGGTTCGAAGTCAAACAGCCTAGATGGCCAATTCTCAATGAAATACCTTCTATCGAGAAGCCAGTCCATCAACTTGTGCTTTGTTGCCACAGAATGTGTCCTCTTATAGTGGTGGTATGTTGCTCTTCTTATGAACTTGCCATCTTTCTCAAAGACTTCTACATTGCAGCAGTTCTTGTTTGCCTCTTTCTCTTTCTCAAACTCTTCTCGTGATGCAAGCTCTTTCTCAACAACCTCATCATAAGCATCTTTGTCAAGGACTTCAACTCTCTTGAAGTCTAGCTTTGAGATCTTGTCAAAGATGCTATGGAAAAGCCTGTTCCATGCACACATCCACTTTGGAGGGTCTGCAACTATAGAGTAGTAGAAGTGCAGAGTTCCATACTTCTCTTTGACTTGGTCTGCTTGGACTCTGACTCTGAACTTAGGGTACATCAAGTAGTTCAATGCTTCTAGACGCTGTGAAGCATCGTCAATTGCATTGAGCCAACCATTGTTCACTTCAAGTCCCCAGCACATGCAAGTCTCTGTACATGGCCGACTTCTCATGCAGTACAAAATCTTGTTGCTATGCAAGATGCTGTACTTCAAATTCTCTGCGTTTTCACTGCTCATCTTCATCAAGAATCTACTCCTCTTGGCGCATAGTCTTTAATGTCACATATGCAGTTTGACACAGTATCGCTGAGTCTTTCTGCACAGCTAGAACTGCCAAACAAGTCATGTACTTCTACAAACTTCGCGTCTTCATCGTCTTGCCAATTTGAGAAGCCTTTCCAATAGCTTTCATTTCTATAGTAGACATTGAATGTCATGTTCTTGTCTTTCAATACAAACGTCTCGCAGATGAGCTCATCATCAAACTCACCTTTAAGGTACTTCTCTACAGCTTCAGCTACTTTAGATTGGTCAAACACCTTGCAGATCTCTTTGCTCTTGTTGGCATTAGGTGCCTCTGCTCTGACAATGTACATTCCATCACCATTGTCTGCCCAATGGACCATGTCAGCGCTTATAGAGCTTTTCAATGGGACATACAGCCTAAATGCTCTGTCAGATGCTATTTCATGGAAGTCAATTGACATTGGCCCATCTATAGATGTCTCTGGCTCGCTCCAACGACTACTATAGCCTAGCTCTAGTTTTATAGAGACAACTTCAAGGCCATTCTTCAGACTAGGGTCAAGGTCTTTGAAGAACATGTTGTCAATCTTCTCAATGAACTCACAGACAACACTAGAGTTGAACTTGTGCTCACGATATGCTTTTGCAACCTTGATCAAGTAGTTGTCATCTAGACCATTGTCTACAGTCTCTTTCAAGTCAGCATTTGCAACATGCAGAAGCATATCAAGCTCAATCATAGCACGAGCAATCTCATTCTTCTTCTTGAAGTACTCTGCACGAGTCTTGTAGAACTTCTCTATCTTCTCAATGTCCATAAGTCAATCTAGCGCTTTCTTCAAAGCATCTATAGAGTCTACTTCAATGATTGATGAGCTAGATGCATGAGACTCTACTATGACAGCTAGCCCTAAGTTCTCAATGTATAGAGCAACATCAGTCAATCCACAATAGCTATTGCCACCAATAAGCTTCTTTGCTGCAGCCTTGGCATCATGTGATGCACTCCAGTCAAGACTAAGCTCATTGAACTCGCTGCTAAGAGACTTTCCAGTAGTAGCAGCTTTCACAAGACGTATCTCAAAGTCATGTGGAAACTTTAAACGTGCTGCATCACCATCATATGGTGCAGTCTTCCATTCAATGACAGGCTTCTTCTTCAATAGACTGTATGTCTTCTTTGAAGCTAGAAGCATGACATCTAGTTTGTGCTGTGGAGATTTCATATATAGATAGTATCACATTGTGGTGCCATCTAAACTGTATATTGGGCAAGACTTGCAAGCTGGGCTCTTGCAGAAACGGACTTTCTCCACTTCATCTGAGTTCCACCAATCAGTAGCTGACTTGTAGTCTAGCACATTGATTGGCTTGATGAAGTCCGTGCCTTCTGCAAATGAGCAGCTCCAATACTCACCTTTGACATTGATGTAGCTGCTGAGCTTTGAGCTCTCACAAGGCTCCGCACTTGCGCACAGCTCTGGCTTGTCTATTGCCTTCAGCACTTCCATCACAGGAGTAGCTGAGCAGCTGTCGAATCCAAAGCTTATGCTGTGCTCCATGCAGTATTTCACAAGCTCTTCATATATGCTGTATGGCACAGTGCAGTCCATCTTCTCTGCACGGCCTTTTGGCTTGATACGCAGTAGCACTACTGACTTAAGTCCATCAACTTTCTTTTCAGCAATGTCTTGAAGCACATCTCTCACATGTGGCATGTTGTCTTTAGACACCACTATGTGCATGTTCACATGGAGGTCTCGCTTGTAGTGCTCTTTAGCATAGTCATGAAGCTCTTTTATAGTCTTGTAGCAGAGCTCCTTTGCTCCAATGTAGCAAGAGACTGCAACAGCTCCACAGTATCTGCAGAGCACGTCTTTCATGTGCTCATCCATGTCTGCGCCAACTGTAGTGACATTTGGGATGATGCCAACTTCTCTGCAGTATGCAAACATCTTCTCAAGGTCAGGATTCGTCTTGAGGCCTGTTATGCCAAATGCAATCTGTGACAAGTTCTTTGGAAAGCTGTCTACAATCTGCTTGAATGTCTCAAAGCTCATGTTAGTTGGCTTTGCATTCGTGTTGTTCTTATAGCAGTACTTGCAGTTAGTGCTTCCAGGAACAGGGACGCAGCCATTGACACTCACTTCGAGGTCGAGGATCTCTGGACCAAGCGCACACCACTCAACATCTTCTTCAACTTCTCTGCCAAACCGTATGTTCAAGCCAGTAGTCTTGCTGAAGAAGCAGTTGTAAGAGTGGTCTTCACAGAATGTCAACTTGAAGTTGTCTCCATGGTAGACTCTCCACTTCTTGCCAAGAACCGTGTAGTCATTGACAACTATGCCTTTAGGGTTAGATGACAGCATAGACAGCGCAACAGCATTGGCATATGCAGTGTGCCCACTCTGCTTGAGCTTCTTTGCCATCCAAGACAGCTCAATTGGAATTGCCTGCTTGACTTTCTTTTCCATGACGGTGTCAGACTTCTAGGCTCACTGGCTTGCTCTTGTGCTCGTCAAGAGCTTTCCACTCTTCTTTGTTTGCTCTGACAAGGCCAAAGTATGTGTAGTCGCCAAAGTCAATGACAAGCTTGCGCTTCTTAGTGAACACTAGCACACGGTCATACCACTGTATGCGGTACTTCTCCTGCGCCTTCTTTGACTTCTTCCACTTTGCAAAGTCTTTGTCCATCTTGTCAATCTGCTTAGCTGTGTACTTCCCAATAGTCTCTACACGCTTGCCATCCATGCCTTTTGTTATTGTAAGTGTCATGTCTTTCTCCTTGACATCATTATATCATGTCTCTAGAGTTCTTAATCTTCAAGCCAATGGTTTTCTCCATAAAAGAACAAAACTACTACTATAGCAGTGAAGATAGACCAAATTGACCAAAATATGCATACTGCATAGCTAGTAGTGCAGTCTTCATATGCAGTCTTTAGATTTCTATCTTTCCAAAATGGTGTAGCATCTGATATAGTGCTATCTATGATCTTTGTGAACATGGTGCCATGCATCTTTGCTGGGACTACATAGAACACTATCCGCTTGTGCCATCCAATTGACACGGTTGCCTCTTTGTGGGAGCACCCTCCAAGGTCAAACTTTGATGCTAGAAACCTAGCTCCAGAGAAGTCAACATGCTTAGACTTCATTTGCTTGTGGTCATATCTGTCCCAACTCCAGTAAGTCTCTGTCCTAGTCCTAGAGTGAGACCGCCCTTTGCTGTCAGTCACCGTGTAGTGGACAACTCTAGTGTGCATTGTGTACTTCTCATAAGAAGCATCAATTGCTAGCCACTCTCCATGAAGCTTCTCATGCTTCACTTTGTCTACTGCTTCAAGATCACCTTCAACAAATGCATGCCCAACATCTGTGTCAAGAGCAAGCTTGAACTCATCTGCATTGTTGTCTATCTGTGCAGCTTGACGGTACATCAACTGCTTAGTGTGGACATGGTGCTCAATCTCGCTTGCTATGAAGAAGCCAACTACAGTCATTGCTCCAACAATCAAGAAAGCAAATATTGCTTCTCTTAGCGTGAGCTCCCACGTCCCAAAGTCAATAAGGACTATAGACCTTTTGCCTATAGCCCTTTGCTGTCGATGTCTGTAGTAGTAAGGCATTAAAAGAGCTTCATTGACTTGTTGTCTTTCACGCTCTCATCGGCTTCATAGTAAGTGTATGGTTGGATCTCATATCCAGCAATTGAGAGCCAAAGACTTGCTGGAAATGAGCGGCAGTGGCGCTTGTAGTCTCTGACTTGCTCATTGTACGCCTTCTTGTGCTGTGCAAGATGGTTCTCAGTGAGAGAGATCTCAGTCATGAGCTGCTTGTAGTTTGCTTGTGACTTCAGCTCTGGATACCGCTCTTCAACACGGCTGAATGCAGCAATGCACTCTTTTGCTTGTGCACCACTCATCTGCTTTCCGCGAGCAGTGATGACATCAACAAGAGCTTTGTACTCATGCGCATCATACTGCTTGACACACTCTGCAAGCTCTGTCAGCTTGTTGAACCTGTTAGAGAGCTGCACATCTATGCCTGACTGAGCAGTGTTCACATTCTCTTCAAGAGATATTGCAGAGTTCTTTGAGCTTATGACCATGACTCCAAGTATCATCACTATGCCAAGAATAGCAGCTCCAATTGTCAATGCTAGCTTCATGTGTTTTCCTTTATGTTGTTGTATAACTACATTGTATCACAGTCGTCGCATTCTTAACCAGAAGTCTCAGTCTTTCCAGATGTAGTTATGCACATAGGGTACTGCAGCTTCCATGCATCAAATGCTCTTAGATGGTAGACTTCTTTTCCATCTTGATTGAACTCAGCATCATATGCTTTGGTGATCTTGTTCCAAATATGCCGCTGCCAAGTGACAGTTGCATCAAGATCAAGATACTTGCGTGCTATCTCATCATCATTGATCAGGTTGTATGCTTCAGACACTAAGTCATATGCTCTCTTTAGCACTTCACTTGAATGCCCAATTTCTATAGCTTCTGTAGTAGACAGCACTTCTACATCAACATTCTTCTCTGCATTTTGCACAGCAACAGCATCTTGTACAACACTGCCGTTTGCTATCTCTTCTATTCTCACTTCATCATTGTTTGTCATTTGCATCTCTCCTGCAGTATGTTAAACTGTGATCAAGTCCTTGCTCTTGAGATATGGTGTTGGGTCGAGAAGCCGCTTGTCCCTTTGTCCTTCCAATTGCCAACCATCGAGGTGGCATGTCTCTGTACGTAATTCAAGGTGGAGCATCGCCACCGAGTGGTTCCTGATGTCGGGCCTGTACTTCTCTGGCTTGAGAACTGGTGTGACATGTCCAATGCTCAAGCATGGATGCACCTTCTTGCCAACTTTCATGCTGTCTCTTGGCTTCGCAAGCTCGCCATATGTGACCACACCAGACTTACCCTCTACCTTTATGCACCAAGTTGGATTCCACCAATCACAATTTGCATTCTTGCCGGTGAACTCGTATACTGCAGTGATAACACCCGTTTCCACTGGATACACTTCTGCGCCATCGTGTGTGTAGATGTCCACTCCCTCATGGATGTCAAACTTGCGTATTGCTCCAAATGCGCCAGGCTCGTAGAACCTTGGAAGGTAGTCTCTGAACTTCTCCTTGCACTTTCCACGAATGAACTCATTGCTGTTTGCATCATATACGAATTTGCCGAACATGCCCTTGTCATTCTCTGACTGTCCATGGTAGGTTGGCGCACCAAGCAAGTCTTCCTGCTTGATGGGTTGATACCAGATATGTCCCTCCACTATGTTCTTGATTGTGGTGATGTCAGCGAGACCACCAATTCCAATTCCACCACAAGCGAGGTTCTTGACAGTTGGCTCTATGAATCTGACGAAGTCGAGGGAGTCGAGATATGCCCTGTTCTTCT
>Ga0256405_10000857_pt1 | contig 92180 bp, 68 predicted proteins | sample RumenRJG_02DNA_FD_189096 | JGI IMG/M metagenome (GOLD analysis project Ga0256405, IMG submission 189096) | Bovine rumen microbial communities from Lethbridge, Alberta, Canada - RJG_02 | ecosystem: Host-associated > Mammals > Digestive system > Stomach > Rumen | place: Canada: Alberta...
GTTCAATAAATTAGGTAAAACAAATGTTCTTTGGAAAGCACTGAACTTTCTACGTGTGCCAAGTGACATTTCCACCGCAAATATAACTATTTCCGGTAAACATCCAAAATAAATTACGCATTTATAAGTCAAACTTAACTCAAGTTATATTATCTTGATTTATTGCGACTTATAAAAAAAGAATAACAGATAAAGAATCGTGAAACTAGCCTAAATAAAACTCGTAAAAATCCGTGTAAATTTTCCGTAAAAATTTCTGCTCCGACCCCGTTTGGTAACTTTTTGACCTAAAAACGCATTTTTCTTGGCACACGCTGGCACACGTGTGCCAAATCGTGTGCCAAAAATGGCCAAAATCAAGCTAAATGATAACCGGACTACTCAAAAGCGAAACTAGCTGAACCGAAATGTAAATCATTAAGATTCAGCTAGTTTGAAAAACGAATTTTAAGTTTTCGACGAGATTTAGACTAGTGCGTTCACTTCCCGATGCAGAACTTTTTAAAAATATTGCCGAGGACTTCTTCAGTGGAGACCTCACCGGTGATGGTGCCGAGGTGGTAGAGGGCTTCGCGGATATCCTGCGAGACCAGGTCGGTTGGGGTGTGCGAGAGGAGTCCGAAGCGGGCGAGGGAGAGGGCTCGTGAGGCCGTGGAAAGGGCGTTGAAATGACGCGCATTTGTTACCAAAGTGGCGGTTCCGGCATTAGCAATACGGGCCTTTTGGTGGCTGGAAAGGGCTTGAGAGAGCCTTTCGAGGTTCAAACCGGATTTGGCGGATAGTATAACAGTATCTACCTTATTATCAGTTAATGAAACAATTTTGTTGAATTCGGTAACAATTTTGTTAACCGCCAAAGTCGCTCGATTTGACGCGTTTTCAACCTCCGAAAGCTTGCCTGAAGCGAAGCTTGGCCGAGCCTCTTCGAAACCTTCAAGAAGATCCGCTTTGTTGAGCACAATGATGAGCTGCTGACTCTTCAGATTGACTCTTGAAAGGATGTCCCGGAACTCGGAGCACAGACTCTCGACAGGGGAGTTGACATCGAAGACGGCGATGACACTATCAGCCAGCATCAGCTTCTCGAAGGTCCTGTCGATACCGATGCTCTCGATCTCGTCGGATGTCTGCCTGATGCCCGCCGTATCGATGAGACGGAAGGCGGTGCCGTCGATGTTGAACACTTCCTCGACTGTATCGCGCGTAGTGCCCGCGACGGGTGAGACGATGGCGCGGTCTTCTCCGAGGAGGGCATTCAGCAGAGTACTCTTGCCGGTATTAGTCGCACCGACGATGGCGACTGGGACTCCGCGGCGGATGGCATTTCCAAGACGGAACGAATCAGTCAGTTTCCGGATATGGGAAAGTACCGAATCCAATAAGGATATCAATTGGTTACGGTCTACGAATTCAACTTCTTCTTCACTGAAGTCCAACTCGAGCTCCATCAGTGACGTAATGTCGACAAGTTGTGAGCGAAGTTGCTGTAATTCAGTGGATATACCTCCTCTCAGTTGATGCATCGCTACATGATGGGAAGCTTCGTTCGAAGAGGCTATCAGATCGGCTACCGCTTCGGCCTGTGCCAAGTCCATCTTGCCGTTGGCAAAGGCCCGGCGCGTGAATTCGCCCGGCTCTGCCGGGACGGCGCCGGCCTCGGTCAGCAGCTGCATTAAGCGCTCCACGATAAACGGGGATGCGTGGCAGGATATCTCCACGGAATCCTCACCTGTATACGAGTGGGGAGCGCGGAAGACGGAGACCAGCACGTCATCGACGCCTTCGACGGTTCCATACTTCAGGGTGTAGCCTTGGGCAGCAGCACAGGAACCGTGCCGGAAAGCTACGACTTTGTCGGCTACGGCGAGCGCGTCAGGCCCGCTGACGCGGATTATCGAGACGGCCCCGGCGCCGACGGAAGTCGCCGGAGCGCAGATGGTATTGGAAATGTTCATCATGACATGCGAAGTTACGAAAAATCCGTTGGTAATTTATGGTAGAATTGTTAAATTTGCAGAATAGAGTACAAATGTTTTAACACCATATTTGTTTATATGATTTACACAAAGGAAGTGCAGCAGATGTGCTGCGTTGCAAAGGGCGCCAACCACGCCAACGCACCGATCCCCGAGGAGGGAAAATGGGTGCATGCAAAAGAGATCAAGGACATTTCCGGCCTTACCCACGGTATCGGCTGGTGTGCTCCGCAGCAGGGTTGCTGCAAACTCACCCTCAACGTCAAGGACGGCATCATCGAAGAGGCTCTCGTAGAGACCATCGGATGCTCCGGCATGACGCACTCCGCCGCCATGGCGTCTGAGATTCTCCCGGGTAAGACCCTGCTCGAGGCTCTCAACACCGACCTCGTCTGCGATGCCATCAACACGGCGATGCGCGAGCTGTTCCTCCAGATCGTCTACGGACGCACACAGTCCGCGTTCTCCGAGGGCGGTCTGCCCGTCGGCGGTTCCCTCGAGGACCTCGGCAAGAACCTCCGCAGCCAGGTGGGTACCATGTTCGGCACCAAGGCCAAGGGTTCCCGTTATCTCGAGATGACGGAAGGCTATTGCACCCGCATGGCCCTCGACGCCGACAACGAAGTCATCGGCTACGAGTTCGTCAACCTCGGCAAGCTCATGGACGCCCTCAAGGCCGGCGCTTCCGGTCCCGAGGCCATCGAGAAGGCCAAAGGCACCTATGGCCGTTTCAAGGATGCAGTGAAGTATATCGACCCCCGCAAAGAGTAAGAGACTATGGCACTTTTCGAAAGCTACGAGCGTCGCATCGATCAGATCAATGCAGCTCTCAACAAATACGGTATCAAGGACATCGATGAGGCCAAGGCCATCTGCGATGCCAAGGGTATCGACCCGTACAAGATGTGCGAGGACACTCAGAAGATCTGCTTCGAGAATGCGAAGTGGGCTTATGTGGTAGGAGCCGCCATCGCTATCAAGAAGGGCGTCAAGACCGCCGCCGAGGCCGCCGAGGCCATCGGTGAGGGCCTCCAGGCCTTCTGCATCCCCGGTTCCGTCGCTGACGACCGCAAGGTCGGCCTCGGCCACGGCAACCTCGCCGCCCGCCTCCTCTCCGAGGAGACCGAGTGCTTCGCCTTCCTCGCCGGCCACGAGTCCTACGCAGCCGCCGAAGGCGCCATCAAGATCGCCGAAATGGCGAACAAGGTGCGCCAGAAGCCCCTCCGCGTTATCCTCAACGGCCTCGGCAAGGACGCCGCCAAGATCATCTCCCGCATCAACGGTTTCACCTATGTTCAGACCGAGTTTGACTATGGCACCGGTGAGCTGAAGGTTGTCAGCGAGAAGCGTTATTCCGACGGTGTCCGTGGCGGTGTCCGCTGCTACGGTGCCAACGACGTCCGCGAGGGTGTCGCCATCCTCTGGAAGGAGAATGTCGATATCTCCATCACCGGCAACTCCACCAACCCTACCCGCTTCCAGCATCCTGTTGCAGGCACGTATAAGAAAGAGCGTGTTCTCGCGGGTAAGAAGTACTTCTCCGTGGCTTCCGGCGGTGGTACCGGCCGTACCCTCCACCCGGACAACATGGCTGCCGGTCCCGCCTCCTATGGTATGACCGATACCCTTGGCCGCATGCACTCCGACGCTCAGTTCGCAGGCTCGTCCTCCGTTCCTGCCCACGTCGAGATGATGGGCTTCATGGGCATGGGCAACAACCCTATGGTCGGCGCTACCGTTGCTGTCGCCGTCGCCGTTGCACAGGCTCTCTAAACCGTCAGGTCAGCAATAAAAAGAGAAGAAGCAGTCCTCAAAGGGCTGCTTCTTTCATTTTCTCCGCAACGATGATCGCTGCATTCCTGATGATCTCGGGGCAGGGACGTTTCCGGTAGAACTCCTCCGTACGTTCGGACGGTGTGGGACCTTCAGGCTTGTGGCCGCGCAGGCCAAGCAACTCGCCGCAGACGATGCTGCCGCCGTTGCGCTCGCGGAATGCGGCGGCCATCTCCTGCACGAGCGCATAGTTTGCCTTGCGCTCCTCCAGCCCCGGCGTGACCGCCGGGCGGATGAATCCGGCCATGACCGTGCAGCCGCTGAAACTGCCGCATACTTCGCGCATGCGCGCAAAACCGCCTCCGAAACCCGATCCGATCGTTTTGAGCAAGTCTTCGTCAGCAAGACCTTCAGCTCCAAGTATGTCCGCGAAAGCCAGCAGGACGGCCTGGCAGCAATTATAGCCCTGAAGGAAAAGACCCTTCGCGCGTTCTCCGCGCTCGGCTGGATCGAAAGACTCCGGAAGCGTCATTACGGACTAATAGGTATCGTAATACTTGGCCTCCCGGGGATTGACCTTGTTCATGTTGTCCAGGAGGTCTTCGTTGGTCTTGTACTCGTCCATCAGCTGGAGCATGAAGTTCATCGCCTCGATGGGTGTCATGTCGGCGAGGAGCTTGCGGAGTATCCAGATGCGGCTGCCGGTGCCCTTGTCAAGGAGCAGGTCGTCGCGGCGGGTGCCTGAGAGAAGCACGTTGACAGAAGGGAAGATGCGCCTGTTGGAGAGGTTGCGGTCGAGCTGGAGCTCCATGTTGCCGGTACCCTTGAACTCCTCGAAGATGACGTCGTCCATCTTGGATCCGGTCTCGGTGAGGGCCGTGGCGATGATGGTGAGAGAACCGCCGCCTTCGATGTTGCGGGCCGCGCCGAAGAAGCGCTTGGGCTTCTGCAGGGCGTTGGCGTCCACGCCGCCGGAAAGAACCTTTCCGGAAGCCGGCTGAACGGTATTGTATGCACGGGCAAGCCTGGTGATGGAGTCGAGCAGGATCACTACGTCGTGCCCGCACTCGACAAGCCTGCGGGACTTCTCGATGACCATGTTGGCTACCTTGACATGGCGCTCGGCGGGCTCGTCGAAGGTCGAGGCGACGACCTCGGCACGGACGCTGCGCTGCATGTCGGTGACCTCCTCGGGACGCTCGTCGATGAGGAGCACGATCTCGTATACCTCGGGGTGATTCTCGGCGATGGCGTTGGCTATGCTCTTGAGGAGCATGGTCTTACCGGTCTTCGGCTGGGCGACGATGAGGCCGCGCTGACCCTTGCCGATAGGGGCGAACATGTCGACGATGCGGCAGGAAATGTCACGGCCTGAACGGCCTCCGGTGAGGTTGAATTTCTCGTCCGGGAAGAGGGGAGTGAGGAAGTCGAAAGGCACGCGGTCGCGGATGAACTCCGGGGTGCGGCCGTTGATGTACTTGATCCGAACGAGCGGGAAGTACTTGTCTCCCTCCTTGGGAGGACGGATCTCTCCGGTGACGGTGTCTCCGGACTTGAGGGCATTGGCCTTGATCTGGTTCTGGGAGACATAGATGTCGTCGGGGGAGTTCAGGTAGTTGTAATCGGACGAGCGGAGGAATCCGTAACCGTCCGGCATGATTTCGAGCACGCCCGTTGCTTCTACGGTGCCTTCGAACTCAATGACCTGCTTCTGGGGCCTCTGCTGCTGTTGGGGCTGCTGCTGGGGACGCTTCTGCTGGCCGTTCTGGGCCTGACCGTTCTGCTGGAATCCCTGGCCCTGCTGGGGTTGCTTGCGCTGGCCTTGCTGCTGCTCGCCCTTGTTCTCCTTCTCTTCAGGAGCGGGAGCATTTGTGGTTTCGGGTGCAGGAGTTTCGGATGCTGCGGGCTCGGCAGCCGCCGGCTGCTCGGCCTTCTTGGGACGGCCGCGCTTGGTCTTCGGCTTGTCTGCGGCCGCAGGGGCCTGCTCCGCGGGAGCAGCCTCGGCAGGCGCAGCCTTGGCCTCGGCCTCCTTGGCCGGAGCGGCCTTGGTCTTGGCCTTCTTGCCGGCAGCCTTGGGCGCTTCGTCCGGCTTGGCTTCAGAAGCCGGTTTTACGGCCTCTGGAGCGGCCTTGGAGGCTGCAGGGGATTCTTTCTTGGGACGGCCTCTCTTGGCCTTGGGCTTATCGGGAACGGGCTTGAGGGACTCCTCCTTGGCCTCGGCGTCCAGGATGGCGAAGGCGAGGGGCTCCATGTCCATTTTCTTTACATTCTTTACTCCATGCTCGGCAGCGATAGATTCAAGCTGCTCTCTGGTCATGGTACTCAGTTCAAACAGAGTGTGTGGCATTATTTTGATTTTGTAGGATAAAAAGGCGTCCGAAATAAAGGACGGCACTTGAAGATTTCAAGTGCAAAGATAGCGAAAAAAACTAATTATCCCAATAGCTGCTGCTCTTCTTGAACCTCAGCAGGTCGGAAAGGGTGGAGGAGTTGGCGGCTATGCGGAAGCTGTAGGACTTCCACTGGCCGGTCGGCACCCATGAGACGGCTATGTTGAAGCAGTGCAGGTCGTATGTAGCGCTGAATTGCGTCGTAGTGATCTTCAAAGCCATGAGGTCGAAGCCCGAACTCGCAGTGATCGCAAGCTTCGGCGTGAGCTTGAGGTTTCCTGAAAGGCTGAGCGTCTGCGTATACCTGTTCTTGACAGTCAGTTGCTCGTTGGTATACGCATAGGATTTGGAATAACTGAAGGAATAACTGAAATTCAGGGACCAGGGACTGTTGGGATTGGTATAGTACAGCCATCCCCCGGGGATGTACTCTCCGGTGACCGGATGATAGTATATCCTCTGGTAGTAATCCGTCGCCGCACCATTCCTGCCGTCATCGCCGTTCATGGAGCCTTTTCCTGTCAATGAATACGACATCGAAGCGCTGGCGTTCGTCAGGCGCATGAGATGTGCGGGATCTACCTGAACATTGAACTTGTTGATTTTCTGGCCCCTCTCATTGATGGCATAGGGGTCGAAGTTGGCATTGGCACTCACACTGAGTTTTCCGAATATGGAAGTGGACATCGTTACGCCTATGTTGCTCAGTTTCAACGAGTCCGCCAGGAAATTGTACGATCCGTTCAGGTTCAGCTGGTCCAGCAGCTTGACTTTCTTGGATCCGTTGCCGGTCGTGTCGGCGAAATCGCGGACCTTGGCTTCAAGGTTGTTGGCGATGGAGAAACTGGCGTTGGCTCCGCGTCCCTTACCGGGTGGGGAGTACATCTGTCCCGAATAGATGTTGTATTCGTAGTCCATCTCCTGTCCGTTCCTGTCCGTATAGTGAAGGGTGCGGTAGCCGTTGAATGCCTTGCCGAGGTCAGGGCTGAAAGACATGCTCACGCTCGGGGAGATGACATGGCGGATAGCCTGTATCCGGTGATACTTGCCGAAATTGAACATACCGTACAGACGAGTGCTCATGGAGATTCCGCCCGAATACGTCTGTGTGATGCCAAGGGTGCCGAACTGCTTGCCCTCAACCCTTTCCACCTGATCGGTCTCTGGATTGTATTCGTACTCCGACTTCTTGAAGAACCAGTTCTGCCCGTACGATACCGAGGGGTTGAAATTCAGGTAGTTCAGCAGAGTGAAGGACGGAAGCCCGATGGAGAAGTTGTGCGTCATGCCGTTCTGGAAACGGTTCAGGAAACCTTCCTGACCGAACTCCGAGGCCTTGAAGTTGATCTTGTTCTGAAGCGAAGTGGCGTATCCAAAGGATATCTTCTCGTATGCCTTTTCCTTGCCGACCCTGTTCTTCTGCTTGAAAGGGTAGAACGTGCTGATTGAGAAGGTGACGTTAGGGAGCGTGAACGTATACGAACTGTCCCTGGAGTTCTGGCTGTGCAGCGCGTTGATCGAGAGGTTGACCTTTCCGTTCCAGTTTCTGGAGAACGAGATGGATGAGGATACCTGGTTCTGTAGCGCTTCGTTTACCGAGCGGGAGTTGTACTTGCTGTTCGACGGGCTGGAGAAATTGACTGACGCCGAGAATGTCTGGCCGGGATGTGCCTTGGGATCCTGCGTATGCGACCATTTCAATCCGAAGTTGCGGCTCTGGAAAAAGTCGCTGCTGCCCCTCTCTCCTTTCTGGTCGTTCGAATACGTGGCCGAGAAGCTGCCGTTGAACTTGTAGTTCACTTTGTACCTGGAGTTGACGTCCAAAGCCCACGAGCCGAGGGTATAGACATCTCCGGTAACCGAAAGGTCGAGATAGTCACCGAATACGAAATACATACCCGCGTCGCGCGCGTAAAAACCTCTGGCCTGCTCCTCGCCGAAAGTCGGCATGAGCATTCCGGTGGCGCGCTGCGGCTTCTTCGGGATGAATCCGAAGGGGAGGGCTATGGGGAGGTGGACACCTTCGATCACGGGATGGGCCGGACCGAAGACTGTTTTCTGCGTGGGCTTGGTGATGACTTTTGCCGAGCTGAGGGAGAGATAGTAGTGCGGCTCATCCGCATCGCAGACGGTGTACTGGCCGTTGGTGATGTTGATGGACCTGTCAGGCATCATCTTGATGTTACGTCCGTGAAGGATACCTTCATCGTCTGTGGTGGTCATGTTGGTGATGCGGGCCTTCTTCGAATTGAAGTTGTACCTCACTTTCTCCATCTCATACTGGTCCTTGCCCTGTTTCATGACGGGGAGGCCGCTCCATTCTCCTGTCTCAGGATCCTGTACGCCTTGCGCAAAGACTTCGCCCGTGGTCATGTCATACTCCATGTAAGCGGCGGTCAGCTCCATGTTCTGGTAGGTGACCTTGACATCCCCGTAGTAGTATACCATGCGTTTACCGTCGGTGAACACCTCGATGATGGAATCCTTCGCACCGGAAAATGCCGGCTGGTCCAGGGAACTCTTGCCAAGGAGTGCAAGGGAATCAGCCCTGTGGAGCGAATCGGCCCTGTGGAGAGAGTCCCTGCTGAATGCAAGGGAATCGAGGGCTATGGTGTCAAGGGAATCAAGCGCCAAAGACTCCGGCATAGCGACCGTCTCCGTACGGCTCGCGCGCCTTGCCTGGCGGCGGGACCGGCGGTCGTTCTGGGCCGGAAGGACAGTACTGCTCAAAAGGACGAGCAAAAACGTCACAAACAAGTATATGATGTTCTTTGAACGCAATTTTTTTCCTAAATTTGCAAAGTACAAATGTAAGACTTATTTCCAAGTTTACCAAAGTCCTAAGATGAATTTGAAAGCTATCATATACTGTGCCGCAATCCTTGCCGCAGGCTTTTCCTGCGGTCTCCAGCGGGCTTCCGCCCAGGACTCCGGAGCGCTGGGATTGCGCACCGTCGTCATAGATCCCGGTCACGGCGGGAAGGACGCCGGAGCCATAAGCAAGGACAGGAAGACATATGAGAAAAGGCTTACCCTCGAGATATCCAAGCTCCTTAAGAAAAAGATAGAGGACCTCAATCCAGGCGTCAAGGTCCTCATGACCCGCGAAAAGGACGAAGTGTTCGTTCCCCTCATCGACAGGGCCAAGTTTGCGACCAACAACAATGCTGATTTCTTCATCTCGGTACATATCAACTCCAGCGAGAAGACATCACCCAACGGCTATTCCGTGCATCTCCTCGGCCCCTCTACCGATAAGAACAAGGATACCTATGCCATGAATATGGACGTGGTCCAGAGGGAGAACAGCGTTATCTTGTTGGAGGACGACTATTCGACGACTTACCAGGGATTCGATCCGAAGGACCCGGAGTCGGACATATTCCTCCATCTTATGACCAACGCATACCGCGAGCAGAGCATACTTTTCGCCCAGCTTGTCGACAAGAAGCTGGCAGGTGGCCCCATCCGTAAAAGCAACGGCATCAGCCAGAACAATTTCGCGGTGCTGCGTCTCGCTTCTATGCCGGCGGCCCTCCTGGAGCTTGGCTTCATTTCCAATCCGACGGACCTTGAGGCGCTCCGTTCTTCCAGGAATCTTGACAGGATAGCCCAAAGGCTTGCGGAGGCTTTTACGGAATATAAGAAGTTGTATGACGAGAGCGTCGGTGCCGGAAAGGAGGCCAAGCCTTCGCAGCCGGATCCCGCAGCGGAAAAGGTTTCCGCCGCTCCCGCCCCGTCCTCCGAAATGTGGTACGGTACCCAGGTCCTGGCCACCAAGAAAAACATGGATCCCAAGGATAGATATTTCCTGGGATACGAGCCCAGATGCGTCAGCACTCCGACTCTCAACAAGTATGTCATCGGGGTGTCGGAAGACCTCGGAAAAGCGCGCGAAGATTACAGGAAAATCAAGGCGAAATATCCCGACGCTTTCCTCGTAAAGGTAGATGACAACGGCTGCACGCGCGTCAAATGAGGATTCGCCTCTAATTTAGAATTTATCTAAATAAAGATGCGTCCGAAAATCAATCGTTTACGAAAAGGAGCGTTTTTAAATATCTGAAAATCCGCTCTTTAAAGATTAAGCATTTAGCCCTCTCCTAAATGCTTATATACGGAAAATATTTTTTACATACAATAGTGAAAAAGGTTTTTTATGAACTTTTTTTCACCCAATTTTGCATTCACGAACAAGACCACAATGCAAATTCAAGATAGACATATCGACGTCTGGAACAATTGCCTGCGCATCATCGAGCAGCTGATTGAGCCACAGAAGTTCGAGACCTGGTTCAAACCGATCAGGCCCGTGTCGATGCTTGATTCCACATTGACGGTCGAAGTGCCGACGGACTTCTTCCGCGAGTACCTCGAAGGAGCCTATCTTGACATCATCAAGAAGACTCTCAAGAGGGTTATCGGCGCCGATGCGCGCCTGGTGTACCTCGTGCATCCCGTCAAGGCCGAGCAGCCCATGCGTTATCCCGCATCACAGGGCCTGCCCCCGGTCAACCGCACCGTTTCGGTCAGTACGTACAATCCCGCGAACAATCCCGGTCCGCTCGTCTATCCCGGCCTCCAGAAGGTCAAGGTCAATCCCCGCCTCAATCCCGTTTACTGCTTCGGCAATCTCGTGGAAGGGGAGTGCAACAAGATGGGCGTCACTGCGGGGCTCAACATCTCCGCAGCTCCGGGCAAGACTCCGTTCAACCCCCTGTTCCTCTTCGGAGGTCCGGGCCTTGGCAAGACCCATATCGCCCAGGCCATCGGCATAGCGATCAAGGAGAAGTATCCGGAGCTCGTGGTGCTCTACGTCACCGGCAACGAATTCAAGACCCAGTACATGGACGCCGTCAACGTCCGCAACAAGCTTACCGACTTCCTTGCCTATTACATGAAGATGGACGTCCTCATCGTGGATGACATCCAGGACCTTATCGGCCAGGGGTCGCAGAACGCTTTCTTCAATATCTTCAACCATCTGCACCAGACAGGCAAGCAGCTGGTCTTCACGTCGGACCGTGCTCCTGTGGATCTTCAGAACTTCGAGGAGCGGCTGCTGTCGCGCTTCAAGTGGGGACTCTCGGCCGAGCTCACGCGCCCGGACTATGCGACCAGGCTCGCCATGCTCAAGGCCCGTGCCTTCAGGGAGGGAGTCGCCATAGACGACAAGGTCCTCGAGTGCCTGGCTACGCGCGTGAAGTCCAATTTCCGCGAGCTTGAGGGAGCCCTCATCTCCCTGATAGCCCACGCCACCCTCACGCACCGCGAGGCGACCATCGACCTGGTACAGAACATTACGGAGAAGATCGTCGGAACGGAGAAGGAAGGCGTCACCATCGACAGGGTGCAGAGCGTAGTATGCGAGTATTTCAACATCACCCGCGATACGCTTCTCTCCAAGTCGCGCAAGCGCCAGATAGTCCAGGCCAGGCAGATCGCAATGTATCTGAGCCGCAACCTCATCGACAACTGTTCCCTCGCGACCATAGGCGCAGAGCTGGGAGGAAAGGACCACGCTACAGTGCTGCATGCATGTACTACTGTTTCGGATTTGATGTCCACGGACAAGAGCTTCAAGCAGTACATCACCGATATCAGTAAGATGCTTGTGCCTGTAGATAAATAATACAGCGCAATGACATCGGATTCAGTATTATCACATTTCAAGAAAATAACGGAGATTCCAAGGGAATCCGGACACGAAGAGCCGATGACTGCCTACCTGCAGTCATTTGCCGCTTCTCACGGTCTTGCATGCAAGACCGACGCTACCGGCAACGTCCTCATAACCAAGGAAGCCGCTCCCGGCAAGGAAAACGTCCCGACAATCGTGCTCCAGGGCCATCAGGACATGGTCTGCGAAAAGAACGCAGGCGTGCAGCACGACTTTTCGAAGGACCCGATCCGCTATGTGGTCGAGGACGGTTGGATGATTGCCAAGGATACTACGCTGGGTGCCGATGACGGCATCGGCATAGCTGCGTCCCTCGCTTTGCTGGAAAGCGACCTCCCTATGGGAAAGATCGAGTGTCTGTTCACCATTTCCGAGGAGACCGGCATGGACGGCGCCGAGGCGCTTGAACAGGGATTCTTCACCGGCAAGACCCTCATCAACCTCGATTCCGAGGAGGAAGGGGAGTTCTGCATCGGCTGCGCCGGCGGTCTCAACACCAAGATTACTTTCAAGTATGGTACGGAGAACCGCAAGGACGGTTATGACAGGCTTAAACTCTCGATTTCCGGAGCTGTCGGCGGTCACAGCGGCGAGGACATCAACAAGGAGCGCATGAATACCGTGCAGCAGATGGCCCGTTTCCTTTACAGCGAGTTGCCGTTCGGACTCCAACTGCTGCTGATCAAGGGCGGCAACAAGCCGAACGCCATCGCACGCGAGTGCGAGGCTGTGATAGCCGTTCCCGACCCTGAGGCCACTGCCGCCCGCTTTGCCGCATTCGGCAAGGATGTCAAGGCCGAGTTCGCCGTCAGCGATCCGGATGTCGTATTCGCCTCCTCTCCCGCCTTCCTGAACGAGAAGGCCATCGACGGCGACTGCGCCCGCAGGCTCATAACTTCGTTGTTCACCTGCCCTCACGGAGTGCAGGCGATGAGCCAGGAGATCAAGGGACTCGTGGAGACCTCCACCAACCTCGCTTCGGTCCGTATGACCGAGCACGGGGAGGTGACGGTCGTGACCAGCCAGCGCAGCTCCATCACCTCCGCCAAGAGGATGATCGCAGCCAAGGTCCGCGCCAATTTCGAAGCGGCCGGAGCCGAGGTCGTACACCAGTATGAGTATCCTGGCTGGAAGCCTGATACTCAATCGCATATCCTTCATGAGTGCGTGGAGTCCTACAAGCGCCTTTTCGGCGTTGAGCCTATAGTCAAGGCTATCCACGCCGGTCTCGAGTGCGGGCTTTTCCTTGAGAAATTCCCCGATCTCGACATGATTTCCTTTGGTCCGACCCTCCTTGGCGTACATGCACCCGGTGAGAGGATGGACCTGGCATCACTGGACAAGTTCGTCGCCCTCCTCGAGGATGTCGCCGTGAATTTCAAGTAAGATGAGACTGCTGGCTCCCTCCATCCTTTCCGCCGATTTCCTGCATCTGGAGAAGGACATCCGCCTGGTCAATGACCATGCGGACATCATCCATTTCGACGTGATGGACGGCACGCTTGTGCCGAACATCTCGTTCGGTTTCCCTGTATTGGACGCTGTCGCCCGCATAGCAGAGAAGCCGATGGACGCCCATCTCATGATCATCAATCCCGACAAGTATTTCGAGCGTTGCGCCAAGGCCGGGGTGAGCATGCTTTCCTTCCACCTCGAGGCTGCGAGGAAGGCCCGCAAGAGCCCCGCAAGGCTGCTTGACAAGGTACGCAGCCTCGGGATGAAGGCCGGACTGGCCATCAATCCCGACATTCCCGTCGAGGATGTGTTCCCTTACCTGGACCATGCCGACTATATCCTTGTGATGTCGGTTTTCGCAGGTTTCGGAGGGCAGAAGCTTGTCCCTGCGACCTACGACAGGGTGAAAGCCGTCAAGGCGGAGATTGTCCGTCGCGGGCTTGACTGCCTTGTGCAGATAGACGGCGGAGCGGATGAGTCCAACGCCGCTTCCTTGTTCGATGCCGGTGTAGATATAGTGGTGGCGGGAAGTGCCGTATTCAAAAGTCCGGATCCCGTCGCGACGATCGCCGTCATGAAGGGAGATTGAAGACGTATTCCTTGAAACAGTCATCCAGATACCGCCGTCCTTCGGCGGTATTTGTTTTTTCGGCACATGCCGAAAGGACCGAGTGGAAGCTTAACAGTTCCGCAGCAGGGTCGTAATGTGCGCCTGTCAGTGAGGCTATGGATACAGGATTGGGCAGGTCCTTGGGGAATTCCGTCTGATTGAGGTTGAGGCCGATGCCGACTATGCTTGAAGCGATGTCCTGCCCGTGGAGTATGTTCTCGATGAGTATGCCGCAAATCTTCAGGTCGCCGGTATATATGTCGTTGGGCCACTTTATCCGTATCTTTATACCCTTTTCCTCAAGGTACAGCCGAAGTGCCAGGGTTACGGTCTCCGTAATGAGCAGCGCATCGCGGGCTGCAAGCGGAGCGAGGCCGTTCTCCCCGAACTTCAACACGACGGTGAAAGTGAGGTTCTCGCCCGGCAGGCTGTGCCATTTATGGTCGCCTTGCCCGCGGCCCGCGGTCTGACAGCGGGCCGCTATGACTGACAGATTGTCAAGGCTCCCGATGAGCCTCCTGGCCTCGTCGTTGGTCGATTCGACAGTATCATACCATCTTATGTCAGTCAGTTTTTCCATTGGTGGATTTTTTGTAGTATATTTGTTTGCAAATTTAACACTTTTCAAGATTATATGATTACACACGACCTTCGCGTCATCGCGGATGCCATTCTCGACAAGAAAGGGCAGAACGTTGTTTCCCTCGACCTCAGACCTGTCGGTTCCTCCATCGCCGACTATTTCGTGATCTGTGACGGCGGCTCCACCACCAATGTGGGGGCCATCGCCGACAACATCATGAAAATGGCACGCGAGGAGCTCGGCATGAAGCCCCTGCGCACCCAGGGCCTGGAAAACGATTTCTGGATCATTCTCGACTACGGGCATATCGTCGTGCATGTCTTCCTGACCCAGTACCGGGAGTTCTACCGGCTCGAGGACCTCTGGGCAGACGCTCCGAAGAAGGTTTACAAGGAGAGGAGGAAGCCAGCCGCCAAGAAAGACGCAAAGGAGGAAGAAGACTGATATCATGGCAGAGAATTCTGAAAACAACGACAGGAAGGACGGGAAAGATCCTAAGCGGAAGGTTGTCCGCGTCAGGATCAATTTCTCCTGGTTCTATATCCTGCTGATTCTGGCTATCGGCTGGATGCTGTTCAGCCAGAACGGCGCGCAGCCGGCCAAGATCGAATGGGCGGAAGTGCAGTCCATATTCCGGCAGGGGGACATCAAGGAGATCCATTTCGTCCGCAATGACTATAAGGGCACGATCACCATCAAGCCCGAAAGGCTGGCCAAATACGCCGACAAGTATCCTGGAGGGCAGGTTCCGGCCCGTTCCCCTCATCTTACATTCCTCGTTTCGGCGCGTTTCGACGCTGAGAAGGAGTTCGGCGAACTCAATGCATCGCTCCCCGAGGACCAGCAGGTCAAGATCATCATGGAGAACGATTCCCGGGCGTGGGCGGATATCCTAGAGTGGATTATCTTCCCGCTCCTGCTGATCCTCATGTGGGTATTCATGTTCCGCGGCATGAGCCGCAACATGGGTGGCGGCGGTGCCGGCGGTGGAGGCATTTTCAATGTCGGAAAGTCCACCGGAAAGCTCGCCGAGAAGGGTACGAACAACGTGACCTTCAAGGATGTAGCGGGCCTTTACGGCGCCAAGGAGGAAGTCATGGAGATTGTTGATTTCCTCAAGAATCCCCGGAAATACACAGCCCTCGGCGGCAAGATCCCGAAGGGAGCCTTGCTCGTAGGCCCTCCGGGCACTGGCAAGACCCTTCTGGCCAAGGCCGTCGCCGGCGAGGCGAACGTTCCGTTCTTCTCCATCTCCGGCTCCGACTTTGTGGAGATGTTCGTCGGCGTGGGCGCGTCCCGCGTGCGCGATCTCTTCAAGCAGGCCAAGGAAAAGGCTCCGTGCATCGTGTTCATCGACGAAATCGATGCGGTGGGACGTGCCCGCGGCAAGAATGTCGGCTTCTCGTCCAACGACGAGCGTGAGAACACCCTCAACCAGCTCCTTACCGAGATGGACGGTTTCGGCACCAATTCCGGAGTCATCGTCCTGGCCGCGACCAACCGCGCGGACATCCTTGACAAGGCCTTGATGCGCGCAGGTCGTTTCGACCGCCAGATACATGTCACGCTGCCCGACCTCAACGAGCGCAAGGACATCTTCCAGGTCCATATCAAGGGCCTGAAGCTCTCCAAGGACTTCGATCTCGATCTCATCGCCAAGAATACTCCAGGTTTTTCGGGAGCCGACATCGCCAATGTATGCAACGAAGCAGCATTGACCGCTGCCCGCAAGGGCAAGTCAGATATTGACAATCAGGACTTCTCCGATGCCGTTGACCGCGTGGTCGGAGGCATCGAGCGCAAGAAGACCATCATGAGTCCCGAGGAGAAACGCCTCACCGCATATCATGAGGCCGGCCATGCAGTTGCAGGATGGCTCCTGCCGGGCTGCGATCCTGTTCTCAAGGTCAGCATCATCCCTCGCGGACAGGCCCTCGGACTGACCTGGAGCCTGCCTGATGAGAAAGTCATGATCTCCCGTTCGGATCTCTTGGACGACATGTGCTGCCTTGTCGGAGGCCGTGTCGCCGAGGAGATCATCAATGACGGTGTCCCTTGTACGGGGGCCCTCAATGACTTCGAGCGCATGACCAAGATGGCTTATGCCATGGTCACATACTACGGTATGAGCGAGAAGGTCGGAAACCTCTCCTTCTACAACATGTCAGACGGATACGACCTCACCAAGCCTTACAGCGAAAAGACGGCGGAACTCATCGACTCCGAGGTCAAGGATCTGGTCGACAAGGTGACCGAGCGTACGCGCAAGCTCCTCCTCGAGAATTGGGAGGGACTGGAAAAGCTTGCGCAGCAGCTCATTACGAAGGAAGTCATCATGGCCGAGGATATCGAGGCCATCTTCGGCCCCAAGGCCGGCAAGCACGGCGAGGAGAGACTTGCGGCAGAGGACAATGCAGAAGCGGCCGAGACCCCGGCTGAAAATACCGCGAGCGATGAATAACCTTACAGTCCGCACCCTGTCCGGAATCGGCTTCGTCCTTATCATGCTTGCGGGGCTCCTGGTGGACAAGTTCCTGTTCGCAGTCCTGGTCCTTTTCATCATGACCGTCATGATGATGGAGTTCTACCGTATGACCATCGGGGATGAGTACCGTACCCAGCAGGTCCTGGCTATCCTGGCCGGATGCATCATGTTCATACTCGTGTTCCTGAACTGTGCATTCCATGTTTCAGGCAAGTTCCTCGGTCTTACCATGGTACCGGTCATCATCCTGATGATCAGCTCATTGTACGCCAAGGACCGTGCCGATTTCAAGCGGCTGTCGCACATCTATACCGGGCTGCTCTACATTGCTGCTCCGCTTACCCTTGCCAACCTCATAGCTTTCCAGGGAGGCGAGTTCAATGCTTTGCTCCTGCTCTGCTTCTTCGTCATCATCTGGTGTTCGGATATAGGGGCGTTTGCCGTTGGATGTACTTTGGGACAGAAATACGGCAAGAAACTCTGGCCGGAGATCTCTCCCAAGAAATCCTGGGCGGGGTTCTGGGGAGGCATGGCCTTCGCCGTACTTGCCACGCTGGTGCTCAGGATGACAGGTTTGCTGCAGCTTCCTGTGATACACGGCATCATAATGGCTGTGATCATGCACATCGCCGGTGTTTACGGTGATTTGTTCGAATCCCAGTGGAAACGTGCCTGCGAAGTCAAGGATTCGGGCAGGATCATTCCCGGACACGGCGGCATGCTCGACCGATTTGACAGCGCCATCTTTGCCGTCCCGGCTGGCGCCATATACCTTTCACTGCTCAACCTGCTCTGACCCATGCACATAGACCACGACTCATACGGATCCGTAGCCTTGGCCTGGATCATCGGTGCCGTTCTTATAATTCTGTTCCGCCTGATCATCCATAGTCCCTGGGTTTTCTGGCTGCTTTCTGCTCTCATCCTGGCGCTTGTCGTATGGCAGACATTGTTTTTCAGGGTGCCGCAACGCGAGAGAGCAGGTTCGGAACATATCGTAACTGCCGTGGCGGACGGACGCATCGTGATCAATGAGAAGGTCTACGAACCGGAGTTCCTCAAGAGAGAGTGCATCCAGGTGTCGATCTACATGGATTTCTTTGACGTCCATGCCAATTTCTGGCCAGTTGACGGTGTAGTGACATACTACAAGTATCATCCGGGAAAGCATTTCCTGGCTTTCAAGCCCAAGGCTTCCGAGGATAATGAACACGCATGTACGGCCATCCGTACTGACGGAGGCAAGGATATGATGTTCAAGCAGTTGGCTGGTTTCTTCGCACGCAGGATCGTGTGCTATTCAGAGCCGGGTATGCATACCAAGGCGGGGGAGCAGTGCGGCATCATCAAGTTCGGAAGCCGCATAGACATGTTCTTCCCCACAGATGCTGACATCAAGGTCAAAGTAGGCGACAATGTGCGCGCCTGCGAGACAGTCATCGCCCTTCTATAAGTTCCAGCAGGCGGTCTACCGCCTCGGTGTCCGGAACATGGCGCAGGACCGGTTCCTTGCCGTGATAGATGGACACCTTGTGGTTTCCCTCTCCGACATATCCCCAGTCAGCGTCGGCCATCTCGCCGGGGCCGTTGACTATGCATCCCATCACGGCGATCACGACGTCATGAAGATGCGAGGTGCGTCGTTTGACTTCCTCGAAGGCTTCCTGGAGGTCATACATCGTACGTCCGCAACCGGGACATGCTATGTATTCCGGCTTGTAGAACCTGCGGCGTGCAGCCTGCATCAGTTCGTCGGACAGGTATGCTCCGAAGCCCGATTCCTCCACGGATACTTCCTTGCCGTCCCGGATATATGTACCTGTAAAGCTGACCTCATCCAATTCCTTGTCCAAAAGGCGTTTGCCAAAATCACAGGATGCGTCTAACAGGAGTTTCTCCCTGGACGGGGCGTGATACTCCGCGACCGCGCAGCGGCCGTTAAGACCCAGCCTGACCATGCTGGATGCGGTGCGTCCTCCGTAGCGGTCTGACAGATAACGGCCGACAGGGATCTCGTTCACAGGGTCTTCGGTCAGGGAGACACGGACGGTATCACCCAGGCCTTCTGAGAGCAGGGAAGAGATGCCTACGCAGGACTTGATGCGTCCGGAGTCGCCGTTGCCCGCTTCCGTCACGCCGACATGCAAAGGGAAAACGACGCCCCTTTCCTGCATCATTCCGGCAAGCAGGCGGTATGCTTCCACCATGACTGAAGTGTTGCTGGCTTTCAGGGACACGACTGCCTGCAGGAAATCCGCGTCGATGCACATGTCTACCCATTCCATCGCAGCCTTGGCCATGGCGAATGGTGTGTTGCCGTATTTCTCCGTGATATATGTGCCGAGCGATCCGTGGTTCAGGCCGATGCGGATGGCAGTGCCGTGATCCCTGCATACCTCGAGAAGACGTGCGAATTCCTGGCGAGCCTGTTCGTGATCCCTGTGGAAATTGCCGGGGTTGATACGTACCTTGTCCACCAGCGGTGCCACGGCAATGGCAGTAGCAGAGGAAAAATGGATGTCGGCCACGATAGGTGTATCGATGCCTTCGGCCCGGAGACGTTTCCTGACTTCGGCTATGGCTCCGACTTCTCTCTGTCCAGGGACGGTTATGCGGATGATCTCCGCACCGGCTTCTGCCATCCTTATGCATTGACGGAATGTCGCTTCCACATCGTCCGTATGGGTGTTGCACATGGTCTGCACTACGACGGGATGACCTCCGCCGATAGTGACATTACCGCATCTGACTTCCAAGGTTTTCATTTCTTTTCCTCCCCGAATACGATTGTCCTGGCCTCCTTGCGGAGCATGGCATTGGTCTTTCCCGTCTTCCTTGAGATATGGAAGTGCAGACCGGCTGTAACCATTACGTCCAAAGGGTATGCAAAGGAATAATAATACGGGCTGAGATAGTCCGGATTATAAAGATTGGACCAGCTGTACCTGACCTTTGCGTTGATATGGAACTCCACTGGGTCGAATGCCAGTGCGAGACCGGCACCGGCTTTCGCACCGAAATCAAAGCGCCTGTCGGTATCCAGGAAGCTATGTACTATATCTTCGTCGACAAAACCTCCTATCCTTTCTATCCTCAGGCGTTTACCCGCATACGGTCCGATGTTGAGCATGACCTTGACATGACCTATGTCGTAATGGAAATGGGCAAGAGTATGGATCTCGGCTATATCGTATACGCATTCGGTAGCTCCGCTGATGGTCGATATGTATCCGGTCTCCTCGTTCATCTCCATCTTGTAACCCTCGTGACCGTATGCAAAGCCGAGCTGGAAACCGAAATAGGGCATGTATCCGAACATCTTGCTGTATCTCGTGAACGTGAGCTCGTAATACTCGGGAGAAAACCTCCAGCTCTGGGAATAGGGTGGGTTGAACTGCATGCGGTTGTATCCGGCTCCGGCTTCGAAGCCTATCATCATGTAGTCGTTGGGCAGGTAAACCTTGCTTATATTCACGGTATCCAGATAAATGTCCGTGTAAAGGGTGTCCCGTCCGGCATCCCGCTTCGGCTTCCTGTCATTGGCAGCCGGGGAGGACAGGCCGGTGCAGAGGAGCAGGAAGGCCAGAAGGATATATTGTTTAACTCCGATTTTCATCTCTCAATCCTTGAATAATTCCCCTACGTCTATTGATTGCTCGATCTCTGCAGCTTCCATGACCTCGAAACGGAAGTCGTCCTTGATCTTGAAGAACTTGACTTTCTCCGGCTGGCGGTGCTGGAGCAGCGAGCCGGAATCCACGATGGAATTGCGGTTCTTGTCCTCCGTGATGCGGATGCAGTAGGTCCCTGCCTGCAGGTACGGGAAACTGAGGGTACGGTCACTGTCGATGATGTACTGGCGCAGGACCTTGTCGCGTTTTTCCGTCAGGAAATCTATTATGTACTTCTGATGGACATTTGTCATGACAAGGTTGAGGGTACTGAGTTTCTCGTCGGTCGGCAGGCTAACCTTGACTTCCGTACTGTCGTTGTAGAATCCGTTGATATCCCTGAAACGGCGTGCAGGCACTTTCAGGATATAGTCGTAACCGGTGAGCAGCTTGCCTTCGGGCATGATAGTGAATTTCCTGATATTGGTGCTGTCCGGGATGACCTTGTACTTCATGGCTTCCTCCTGCTGCCTGGGATTGACCGAACGGAGCCTGAGTGAATCGAAGCCTTCGTTGATGATAGGGTACGTGAATTCCAGCGTATACCCGTATTGCTCAACAGTCTCCGGTTCTACCTCCAGTTTGTAGACACATATTGTGTCTTCATGCCGTATGTCCCTTCTTGAACTTCTGGATGCGGTTCCGGTAGACTTTCCGGAACCGTCCTCCGGCTTGTAGTATATTTTGACATGTTCCAGTGTGGGGACAGCCTTCCCGACCGAGTCGGTCTTGCGGTAGTTCACGAACATGTGCAGAGTGTCCGGCTGGCGGCCCTTGTCATTTATCCAAACCTCCAGGCTGTCGCGCTGGATGTTGAACTGGGTGATGAGCTTGCCGGCGGGGACGCCGCGGATCCACATCGAGTCGATGTGGGCGTTGGGTGCGTTGAACGTGATAAAAGAGGAACGGTCGGAGACGCGTACGTTGCGGACGATGGCCTGACGGCTCGGTTTCTCCCGGAACAGAGGCATCTCGTATTCGCTCTTCCGGGCAAGACATGCCAACGTATCCTGCATGTCGAGTTTCTTGACTTCGGGAAGCGTATCGTTCACCACCGTTACAGGACGAACCGGCGAGTCGACGAATGCGATCAGTTCATTGTCGGAAGGGTCATAGATGTTGTTCCCGTTGTCGTCCTTGACCGCGTAAAGGCGATAGGAGGTGTCCTTGATGTTGCGGATGCAGAAGAATCCCCAGTCATCGGTCTTGGTGACAGCGAAGGGCTTGCTGAGCATCACCGCGGAGTCCGCGTGGTCCTTGTACAGCATGACTGTGATACCCTTGACGGGGTCCAATGTATTGCAGTCCTGCACTGTGCCGGTAAGCATCAGGGAATCTATGGTATTTCCCGTCGAGAACACATAAGTGAATCCGGGGAAAACGTTCCCTTCGTTGTTGTCTGCAAGGGCGTCGATGAAGTCCAGCGTATATGTCATGTCAGGCAGGAGGTCCTCCTCGAAAGTCACTACCACGGACTTGCCCTTGAGCCTGCTCTTTGGCGGGCGCGACTGAGGAGGGGAGAGTACGATGTTGGAAGCCTTCTTGATGGTCACGTACTCGTCGAATGTAAAGGTGATGGAGGTGCCGTGCACCGGAACGTTCACCGACTTGTGCTCAGGCGAGAACTTGACGATCCGGGGAGGGATCGTGTCCTTGACGCCGCCCGACGGGGCCTTGGTGGTGTTCGCGCACGAATGCGAGAACATCATCGAGCCCAGCACGAGCGCGACGGGGATGACCGGAAAAAACCTTGACAATATACTTCTCTTCATCATATATCAGTTCTGACGATCTTCTGGATGCCGTCTATGCGGCCCAGGTTCTGGATGATCGAATCGAGCACTTCCTTGTCATGGACCAGGAGCTCTATATAACCCTCGAAGATCCCGTCCTCGGATCCGAGGTAGATCTTGCGCATGTTCACTCCGAGCACTTCGGAAATGTAGTGCGAGATGGAATTCAGCAAGCCGACCTTGTCGATGCCGCGGAGTGAGATGCGCACTGGGAACGCCTGGCTGCCGTCCGACATGTCCCACTCGGGGATGACCACCATGTCTCCGTATTTGGATGCCATGCTTCCCGCCACCGAACAGGATTTCTTGTGGATGGTCACGACGCCGTCGGGAGTCTTGAAACCAAGGATGGGATCGCCCGGAATGGGATTGCAGCATGATGCCAATACATATTTCCTGCCGGCAAGTTCGTCGGTCTTGACTTTGAGATGCTCCGGGCGCATCGAAGTGACCGGGGTAACTTCGGGGAAGATAGCCTTCATTATTGTCCCCGGCTTGATGACTCCGAGCCCGAGGCGGAAGTAGAACTCGTCCACATCGTGGACCTGTGCGGAAATGAGTATACGCTGCACGTTCCTTTTGGTCTTGGGGATGCCGTTGGCGGAAAGCTCATTCTCAAACATCTGGCGTCCGCGTGCCGCAATCTCATCGCGGTTGTCCTTGAAACTCTCTATGACGATGTTCCTTGCGTGTCTGGTGACAAGGAACTGGAGCCACTCCATCTTGGGACGGGCATTCTGGGCCGTGATGATCTCCACCTGGTCTCCGGTATGGAGTACGTACGACAGGGGAACGAGCTTCATGTTGACCTTTGCGGCGATGGCCTTGTTCCCAATATGGGTGTGGATGAGGTATGCGAAATCCAGCGCCGTCGCGCCTTTTTGGATGGATTTCTGCTCACCCTTGGGAGTGAAGACTATGATGTCGCTGCTGACCAGGTCGTTGTGTATGATGTCGAGAAGCTCGAGGGCTCCCACATCGGGGCTGACGAGGATCTCCTTGACCTTGGCCAGCCATTTGTCCATCTCGCTGTCGTTCTCGCCGACATAGCCTTCGTTCTTGTAGGCCCAGTGGGCTGCGATACCCTTCTCCGCGATGTCGTCCATGCGTTTTGACCGTATCTGGACTTCAATCCAGATACCGATCTGGCTCATCAGGGTGCAGTGGAGGGCCTCATAGCCGTTGCTCTTCGGGTGCCTCACCCAGTCCCGCACGCGGCTGGGCTGATACTTGTAAATGCCGGTGATGATGGAGAAGATGTGGTAGCACTGGTTGCGTTCGGTCTCCTTGGAATCTGCAGGAGGGGTGAAGATGATGCGGACTGCATAGAGGTCGTATACCTGCTCGAACTCAACGTTCTTGGTCCTCATCTTGTTCCAGACCGAATAAGGTGTCTTTATGCGTTTCTTGATCTCAAACTTGAATCCGGCATCCGTCAGGGCCGCCGAAATGGGTGCGATGAACTCGTCGATGCTCTTGTCCTTGTCCACGACGCTCTCGTCGATACGCTGGGATATCTCGCGGTAGGCATCGGGCTCCTTGTATTTGAGCCAGATGTTCTCCATCTCAGACTTGACCTCGTAGAGACCGAGGCGGTGGGCGAGGGGGATGAAGATGAACATTGTCTCGCTGAGGACCTTGTCACGCTTGTGCTCCGGCATGAACTCGATGGTCCTGCAGTTGTGCAGGCGATCCGCCAGCTTGATGAGGACGACACGGACGTCGTCGTTGAGGGTGAGGAGGATACGCTTGAAGTTCTCTGCCTGTAGGGTGTCGACCTGGTTGAAATGACTGTCCTTCTTGTTCTCGTTGTCGAGAACGGTCTTGATCTTGGTCAGGCCGTCAACGAGCGAGGCTATCTTGTCCCCGAAGAGGTTGCGTATGTCTTCGATGGTGAAGTCTGTATCTTCGACTACATCGTGGAGGATGGCGGCACAGATGGATTTGCAGCCGAGGCCGATGCTCTCGACGACGATACGGGCGACAGCGATAGGATGGAGCATGTATGGTTCACCCGAGCGCCTGCGCACGTTCTTGTGCGCCTCGTTGGCGAACTCGAAGGCTTTCTGGACGAGTGCCATCTCTGCGTCCGTCCTGCAACGCCGGGCGGCCACTTCCTTCAGCCCTTCATACTCCTGGTTTATGAGGTCGTAGTCCTTCTGCGTGAACTTTGAAAAACTCATAGGCTTTCTTCCTCCTTGTCTTCTTTCATTTCTTCCCTGAGGCGGTCCCACATGGGGGTGAAGTCCTTCAGACGGCCCTCAGGGATATGATAACTGTCAACGTTCTGTATGCCGTAGCAGAGCTGAGCTCCGTAAATGACGATCTGCCAGCTGTAGTTGAGCCACATGAGGAAGAGCGGGATGGCTGCGAGGACTCCGTAGACCGCGTTGAGGCGGGTGACGAATATCTGCGTCTTCAGGTACACGAACTGGAAGAGCACGAAGATGAATCCCGATACCAGGGCGGCGATGAAGGCGTTCCTGTAATAAACCTTTGGGGCCGGTATGAACTTGTACATCGCCGAGAAGGTGAATACGGCGACCGCATAGAACACCACCCATCCGAGGAAGGTCATGAAACCGGAAACCTCAGCGATATGTACATGGATACCGACAAGGCTCGTGATATTGGAATAGATCGCGATACCTGCACCGAACATCAGCACGATGAACGGGGCCAGGAACATGGCCAGGAAATAGAACGAGAAACGTGTATAAAGCTTGCGCGGAATCTTGCGTATGCCCCAGACGTTGTTGAAAACCCGTTCAACCTGGAAGAAGAGCCAGATGATAGTCCAAAGGAACGCGAGAGCACCAATCACTCCCACTATGCCCGATTGTGCGATATGGACGATGTTGCCCGCCTTGTCCAGGACAGTGTCGATGAATTCGGGATTGCTCGGGAGTATGTTGTGGGCCAGTTCGGAGAGCTTGTCGTCCACGCCGAGACCACCGCCCACGGCGAAGATGAAGGCGGCGAACGGGACTATGGCGAGGGCGGAAAAATAGCTCAGTGCAACACACTGGAATCCCATCCTCTGCTCAGCGAAGGTGTTGAAAGTGATGCGGATGAGCTTGATGAAACGGACTATCCTGCGCCGGATGCCGGACAGGCCTTCCGTGTTCAGCTCCCATAGCTGGTCACCGAAAAGCTTGTACGATGCATCCTTGATCCTCTTGATATTCATGGCGGGCGTCAGAATAATGTGGGTTCATCGTCTGAAACAGCCTCAGGAATGGAAGGAAGTTCGGCAGACGGGATCATGGCGAAGAACTCCTCCTCGCCGATGACTGGTATGCCCAGCTCCTCGCATTTGCGGATCTTCTCGGGGCCGGGTTTGGACCCGGCAAGCAGGAAGGAGGTCTTGCCGCTGACAGATCCGCTGTTGCGTCCTCCGTGGCGTTCTATCAAGGCTTTCATGTCATCCCTGGACAGGGAGAAATTGCCGGAAACGACAACGGTCTTGCCGGCCAATGCGTCGGAGCCGGCGGCTTGCGCTTCCTCCATGGAGAACCTCAGCCCGGCTTCCTTGAGGCGCCGGACTTCATTCAGATGCTTCCCCTCCGCGAAGAAGTCGGCCACGCTTTGCGCTATGACTTCACCGACATCCTGTACGGCGAGAAGCTCTTCCTTTGAGGCCGAAGCCACGGCATCGATGTCGCCGAAATGCCGGGCGATCTCCTTGGCCGTCGACTCTCCGACATAGCGGATGCCGAGTGCGAAGAGGACTCGCTCGAAGGGCACGGAGCGCGAAGCGCGCAGGCTTTCAAGGAAACGCTCGGCAGAGCGGTCCTTCCAGCCTTCGAGCATCAGGAGACGGCCTTTGGTCAGGTCGTATAGGTCCGCCGGCGTCCGTACCATGCCGAGGTTGTACAGCTGCTCGACGGTGGCATCACCGGCCAGTATGTTCATGGCCCTGCGGCTCATGAAGTGCAGCAGCCTTCCCTTGATCTGCATGGGACACCCATCCGTGTTGGGACAGAACCATTTGGCTTCGTCACCCTCGCGGACCAGAGCTGTGCCGCAGTCGGGACATACGGCAGGGAAGACCGGTGGCTGGGAGTCCTGCGGACGCTTGGAAAGCTCCACGGCCGTGATCTTCGGGATGATCTCCCCGCCTTTCTCCACATATACGCTGTCTCCTATACGGATGTCCAGCAGGGCCATCTGGTCGGCATTGTTGAGGGTAGCGCGCTTGACCATCGTTCCGGAGAGCAGCACTGGCTCGAGGTTGGCCACTGGCGTGACCGCGCCCGTGCGGCCGACTTGATAGTCGATAGACAGCACACGGGTGAGGGCCTGCTCGGCCTTGAATTTATATGCTACGGCCCAGCGCGGGGACTTTGCAGTGAAGCCCAGCGTGCGCTGGAAGGCCATTTCGTTGATCTTGATGACTATGCCGTCGGTGGCGAAGGGGAGTGCTTTGCGGGCCGTATCCCATTCGCTGATATATGCCTCGATCTCCTCTATGCCGTGGCAGATGCGTCTCTTGTCAGAGACGGGGAGGCCCCAGCTTTCTGCGGCCCGCAAGGCCTGGTCGTGGGTCTCGAAGGACAGGCTTTCGCTCGGGATGTGATAGAGGGTGCACCACAGACCGCGGTGAGCGACTTCCTCGGGATCGAGGAGCTTCAGCGAACCGGAGGCGGCATTACGCGGATTGGCGAAGGGAGCCTCTTCCTGGAGGATGCGCTCGCGGTTGAGCCTGTCGAAAGCCTCGTAAGGCATCAGTATTTCGCCCCTGATCTCGAACTCGGGGGGATAGTCCCCATGCAGTTGCTGAGGGATGTTGGAGATGCGCCGGACGTTTTCGGTGACATCGTCGCCGACCACGCCGTCACCTCTTGTCAGTGCACGGAATAGCCTGCCGTCCCGGTATTCGAGGCAGATGGCGGTTCCGTCGAACTTGAGTTCGCAGCAATATGTAAAGGAGGTTCCAAGGGCCTTGTCAGCACGCTGCGCGAAAGCCTCGATCTCGGCGATGCTGTAGGTGTTGCCCAGGGAAAGCATCGGGAAGCGGTGCGGATACTGCGCGAACTCGCGGCGGATGCCAGGCTCGGCATTCTCGCCGGCGCCCTGGGTTTCCAGGTCGCTTCCTACCCGCTGGGTGGGGGAGTCCGGCACGAGGAACTCGGGAAAAGCCTTCTCGAGGTCCTCGAGCTCATACATCAGGTGGTCATACTCATAGTCGCTGATGACGGGGGCATTGTCCACGTAATACCTGCGGCTGTTGTCCCGGATGACCTCCCGGAGCTCCTCTATCCGTTTTTTCGCTTCTTCTTTTTCCATAATGCGCTTTAATCGTCAAATATAGCCATTTAAATTGAAAAAGCCGCCGGTTCACGGTGGAAACGGCGGCTTTTTCAATGGCGGGTATAGCCTACGGCTATTCGTGCTCAAGCTTGAGGGTCATGGTAGGCTGGTCGCATACCTCCGAAGGACCCCAGTACTGGATGGCTCCGGGATACACGAAACGGGTGTTGAGAGCCCAGTCGTCGCGGTTGGCGGCGAAATACTTGAACGGGGCTCCGTCGAGTTCGACAAGAGCCTTGCGGATGACGGGCTTCATCTTTCCGCTGCGCTTCTCGAGGTTCATCATCATCGTGATGGGGACTCCGCCGGCGATCCACTTGTCAGCGGGAGCGGTGGTGTTGCGGATGACGGACATGTAGCCGGTCTTGCCGCAAGCGATGAGCCTGGATGCATTGTAACCGAGTGAGTAGCAGTAGTCTGCGTCGAAGTTGGACGGAGCTGCGCAACGGCCTTCGTAACCGAAGAAGTGGTGCTGTGCGGCGAACTTGCCGACGAACTTGCCTTCCTTCTTCATCTCATCAAGCTTCTTGCCGACCATCTCGGAGAGGAGCTTCTCGGTCTCGATGAGGGACACCTGGACATTGCCGTGAGGGTCGCGGTCCAGCGCAAGCTGGCGGGCGACACCGGCGGGCAGGGAATTGAAGGTGGCGAGATTGGCGGCACTGAGGTGTGCCTTCACGTACTCGATCTGGTTTTCGCGGGCGACGGCCTTGGCCTCGTCGGTGGCGAGGGTGTCGTTGAGCTCGGCGATGAGCTTCTTGATGGCGGGGATGAACTCGATGAGTCCTTCAGGCACGATTACGGTTCCGAAATTGTCACCGCGTGCAGCACGTGCGGCGACGGCATTGGCGATGTAAGCGACGATCTCGTCCAGGCTCTGCTCCTTGGCCTCGACCTCTTCGGAGATGAGGCAGATGTTCGGCTGGGTTTGGAGGGCGCACTCAAGGGCGATGTGGGAGGCGCTGCGCCCCATCACCTTGATGAAATGCCAGTACTTGCGGGCGGAGTTGCAGTCGCGCTCGATGTTGCCGATGAGCTCGCTGTAGGTCTTGCAGGCGGTGTCGAAGCCGAAGGAAGTCTCGATCTGGCTGTTCTTGAGGTCGCCGTCGATGGTCTTGGGGCATCCGATGACCTGGACGCCGTACTTCTTGGCGGCATAGTACTCGGCGAGCACGCATGCGTTGGTGTTGGAATCGTCTCCGCCGATGATCACGAGGGCCTTGATGCCGAGTTCGCGGAGGATCTTGATGCCGCTCTCGAACTGGTCCACTTCCTCAAGCTTGGTGCGGCCGGAGCCGATGATGTCGAAACCGCCGGTATTGCGGTATTCGTCCATGATCTCAGGGGTGATCTCCATGTACTTGTGGTCGACAAGTCCGCCGGGGCCCATGAGGAAGCCGTAGAGCTTGTTGTCCGGGTTGAGGGACTTGACTCCGTCGAAAAGTCCGGAGATGACGTTGTGGCCGCCGGGGGCCTGTCCGCCGGACAGGATGATACCAACATTGAACTTGGGGTACTCTACCGCCTCTCCGGGAACGAATTCCACGACGGGCATGCCGTAGGTGTTGGGGAACAGGGCCTTGATCTCGGCCTGGTTGCCGACGGACTGGGTCGCCTCGCCTTCGACTGCCTTCACAGCGCCCTTGAGGGCGAGGGGAAGCTTAGGCTGGTATGCCGCACGGGCGATCTGAAGATTGGATTTGACTGGCATAGTGTGTTTTATAAAAAGTTTATTCTGTTCACATTGAATGGGAACGCAAATTTATTAAAAATTTTTATAATAATTCAGCTAATAACGATTAACTTTGTGTGGATTAGAAAATACCTACGGAAAATGAGTGACAAGCCGCATATCGGGACGCTTTGTGTCCAGGCCGGATATACCCCCGGGAAGGGAGAACCCCGTCAGATCCCAGTCATACAGAGTACCACGTTCAAATACGAGACCAGCGACCAGATGGGCCGTCTTTTCGACCTCGAGGAGCCGGGTTATTTCTATACCAGGCTGCAGAATCCCACCAACGACATGGTCGCCGCCAAGATCGCGGCGCTCGAGGGGGGAGTGGGTGCAATGCTGACCTCCTCCGGCCAGGCCGCCAACTTCTTCGCGTGTTTCAATATCTGCGAGGCCGGCGACCATATGATCGCCACCAACAATATCTACGGAGGCACCTTCAACCTCTTTGGCGTAACTTTCCGCAAGATGGGCATCGACGTGACTTTCATCGACTATGACGCTACAGACGAGCAGATCGATGCCGCGTTCAAGCCCAATACCAAGCTCATCTTCACCGAGACCATCGCCAATCCCGGCGTGCAGGTGCTCGACATCGAGCGCTTCGCCAATGCCGCCCATGCCCACGGCGTTCCGATGATCATCGACAACACCTTTGCGACTCCGGTCCATTGCCGTCCGATAGAGTTCGGAGCCGACATCGTGACGCATTCCACCACGAAGTATATGGACGGTCACGGCACCACTGTCGGCGGCGTCATCGTGGACAGCGGCAATTTCGACTGGAACGCCCATGCCGACAAGTTCCCCGGCCTCTGCACCCCGGATGCTTCGTACCATGGCATCATCTATACCGAGCGATTCGGCCGCGCGGCATACATAACCAAGTGCACGACACATCTCATGCGTGATCTTGGATCCATACAGGCCCCCCAGAACGCTTTCTACCTCAATCTCGGCCTGCAGACGCTGCACGTCAGGGTTAAGCGCCATACAGAGAGCGCCCTCAAGGTCGCTACCTTCTTGAAGAATCATCCCGCAGTGGCATGGATACACTACCCTGACCTTCCCGGCGACAGCCAGTATGAAAAGGCCAGGAAATATCTTCCTGACGGCTCATGCGGTGTGATGGCATTCGCCCTGAAGGGCGGCCGCGCCGTGGACAACAAGTTCATGGATTCCTTGAAACTCGTCACCATCGAGACCCATGTGGCGGACTGCTATACCTGCATCCTCCACCCTGCATCGCATACACACCGCCAGCTAAGCGACGAGCAGTTGCGCGAAGCCGGCATCGCGCCGGATCTCATGCGCCTGAGTGTCGGACTGGAAGATCCCGAAGATATCATTAACGACCTCTCGCAGGCCATTGAAACCGCCCTCAGCAAATGAAAGGACACACACTGAAGGCCGGCCCTTTCACGTTCGAGAACGGTGACCGCCTCGAAAGCATCGATATAGCATACCATACTTCTCCACGCGAGTATGACGGCCGAGAGCCCGTGATCTGGATATGTCACGCCCTCACTGCCAACAGCGACTGTGAAGACTGGTGGCCGGAGATGGTCGGCAGCGGCAAGTTGATCGACACGGACAAGTTTTTCGTGGCTTGCGTCAACATGCTCGGCTCCGCCTATGGTTCCAGCGGTCCGGCTTCCATCAATCCCAAGACGGGAAAACCATATCTGCTTTCCTTCCCGCGGGTGACTGTCCGCGATATGATAAATGCATCTATCCTTGTCCGCAAGCATCTGGGAGTGGAGAAGATAGACCTGCTCATCGGAAGTTCCATTGGAGGTTTCCAATCCATCGAGTGGGCTGTCATGGAGCCTGAGGTTTTCAGGCAGGCGCTGTTCATCGCGACCGAGCCGCGCGTCACTCCCTGGCTCACCGCCAGCGTCGAGACGCAGCGCATGGCTCTCCGCGCCGATCCTTCGTTCGAGGCCTGTGAGGACATCCATGGTGGAGAGGAAGGTTTGAAGTGCGCCCGCGCGCAGGCGATGATTTCCTACAGGTGTTTCCAGGGATACGGACTTACCCAGGCCGAGCAGGACGATGATACACTCTTTGCCGACCGTGCGGCATCATACCAGCGCTATCAGGGAGAAAAGATCATCCGCCGGGGATTCGACGCTTATTCCTACAACAGCGTCAGCACCTCCGTCATCAGCAACAACGTCGGCCGCGGTCGCGGTGGCGTCGCCAAGGCGCTTTCTCGCATCAAGGCCAGAACGACTGTTGTCTCAATCGACACCGACGGGCTCTTTCCGCCCCATCATATCGAGAAATGGGCTGCCCTGATCCCCGGAGCGACATACCTTGAGATCACTTCCAATTTCGGCCATGACGGTTTCCTCCTGGAGACCGCCCAGCTCACGGAGATTATCTCCAAGCTGCTGCCGTAGTATGCGTAAACCGATTATCTATCAGATGCTTCCGCGCCTGTGGGGCGAGGGGAGGATGTCGTCAGTGGACGACGCTACCCTCGACTATCTGCGCGGATTAGGCATAAGTCATGTCTGGTGTACCGGCATCATCCGGCATTCCACCGGCAAGCCTTTCGTCAAGGGAGATGCCGGCTCGCCTTATGCCATCTCGGACTATTACGACGTCACCCCGTATCTTGCCGATGTCCCATCGAGGAGGATATCCGAGTTCCGGGCGCTCGTACGCAGGGTGCATGACCATGGCCTGAAACTGATAATCGATTTCGTGCCTAACCATGTCGGTTGTGACTATTCCGACAAGCACGGCGGCATACCCCTCTACGGCTGGCATGACTATGATTGGACCGATACCGTCAAGATAGATTATTCGGCGCCCGGTACTTGGGAAGCTATGTATCAGATCGTAAGGTTCTGGGCTTCCAAGGGGGTGGACGGCTTCCGCTGCGACATGGTGGAACTGGTCCCGCCCGAGTTCCTCAAATGGTTGATTGCCAGGATTAAAGAGGAGTTCCCGGAGACCGTTTTCATCGCCGAGGTTTATCAGAAGGAGAAGTATCGCATGTACATAGACGATGTCCGTTTCGATTGCCTGTATGACAAGTCCGGACTGTATGACGTGCTGCGTGCCATAACTGCCGGTCACGGCACGGCGCGCGCCATCACCTGGAACTGGCAGTTCCTTCAGGACCTCCAGCCCAGGATGCTCAATTTCCTGGAGAACCACGACGAACAGCGTATAGCATCTCCATGGTTTGCCGGCAGGCCGGACGATTATGCAGCCCTGTGTGCATCACTGATGCTCAATACCGCCCCGTTCATGCTGTATTTCGGACAGGAAACAGGCGTAGATGCTTCGGAGGGACATGAGGGACGTACGAGCATTTTCAATTTCGCGCGACCGGCATCCCTTCAACGCTTGTGTGACTATGTCCACGGCGGCAGCCTTACAGCTGAGGAAACCGCTGTCCTGGAGCGTTACAGTGCTGCCCTGAGGCTTGCATTGGATCCCAGCGTCAGCGAAGGACTCACCTATGATTTGTGCTACTGCCAGTCCGCAGCTGACGGATTCGATCCCGACCATCACTTCGCTTTTCTACGGCACTCGGAAGGCGGGACTATGCTTTTCTGCTGCAACTTCTCCGGCTCTGCAGCCCGCCTGCGCATCCGCATCCCGCAGCATGCAGTCGATTATCTCGGCCTGGGATGCAACCTTTCTCCCGACGGCATTTCTTTGACCGTCAGTCCTTATGATTACACTGTGATTGTGATTTGATCAGTGCGCCGGCCGCCGGCGTGACTGAAGGAAAACCGAAATGGCAACTAGGGAGATCCCTATCCAGAAGGAGGGACCGACTTCGCGTGTCTCCCCGAACAGGAGGGCGGCGAAAAGGATGCTGTAGACAGGCTCCAGATTGTAGAAGACGTTTACCGTAAAGGCGTTAAGGTGCTTCAGGGCATGGATCTGCAGCAAGAAAGGAATGATGGTGAATACTGAACCGAGGGCGAGGAGACTCAGGAAGTCGGAGCGTGAGGGAACTGCAGGGAGTCCGGGATTGAGTCTTACGTGGAACGGCATGCAGAGGGCCAGGAACACGACACATCCGATCAGCTCATAGAAGAGCATCGTCGCACTGTCCTTGCCGGAAGAATGGGCGATGCGGACGTTCAGGATGGAGAAAACGGAATAGACGGCTGCGGAAAGGAGCCCCAGGGCGATGCCCAGGCGGTATCTTACGTCCAGACTGAAGATGAGGAGTATGCCTGCGATGGCTATGAAACTGATCAGAAAATCCTTCCATGACAGTTGGTGCCTGTTGATCAGAGGATCGAAAACCGCCGTAAAGAAACAGGACGTGGCGATGCATGCGACGCCGACCGAGACGTTGGATGCCTGTATGCTGGCGAAAAAAGCCACCCAGTGGATACCGAGCAGTACGCCGCAGCCTGCGATGGCGGCTGCCTGGGCGGTGGTGACACTACGCAGGCGCCGTGCCAGGAGCAGTATCGCAGCAAGGGTCACGAGGGCGATCATCGACCTGTACCAAACGAGAGGAAGGCCTGCCAAAGAAATGATTCTGCCGAATATTCCCGTCCATCCGGCAAGGAAGACGGCAATATTCAGCAGAATCAGAGTACGTGTCTTAAGCTTCACCTGTTATTTGGTGCGGTACACCACGATCTTGCCCTTCTCCTTTCCGGGGATGACCTTCATCATGAGGGTATTGGTGATCTCGGTGCCGACACCCATAAGGGTGAGGGTAGCGGTGACGGTGGGCTGCGGGTTGGCCGCGTTGGAGATCAGCTCCTTCTCGGTCAGCTGGCCGGCCCAGAGGACGGGACCATAGGAGTGGTTGAGCACCCAGTTGCCGGGATCGATGTCGTCGAAGACATACTCGTCCACACCGTCCTTTAGCATGAGGATCTTGGTGTCAGCTGCCTGGCGGTAGCCGGAGTTGCCGCGGGGACCGTCGCCGCGCTTGGCAATCTGGATTTCGGCGCCGCTGCCGAGGGTGGCGAGGGTGTTCTCCTGATAGGTGGGAAGACCGTCGTCAAAGGCCTCGACCTCGAAATAATACTCGGGACCGGTGTTCAGGCTGTGCATGTAAAGGGTATTCTTGCCGTACACGATGTAGCTGTTATACAGCTTGTTGGGCTCGATGCCGTAGCGTACTACGTATCCGTCGGCATCCGGAACGGGTGACCAGAGGAGGTCAGCCTCGCGGCGGTCCTGAGGATTGCGGACGACCTTGACGTCGGCGACCTTGGAGGTCTTCATGTTCGGAGTGGTACCGAAGACGCGGAGATCCTTGATGCTGAACTTGGCGTTGTCATAGGTGGCGATGTTGGTCACCTTGATGTAGCGGGCGTTCACAGGGGTGTCGAACTCGTTGTAGTCGTGCTTGAGCTCGAGGTTGTTCTCGGGCTTGCTGATGACCTTGGTCCAGAAGTTTCCGTCAGGGGAGACGGAGACCTCGTAGCACTGGTAGCGGGTGTCAGGGCCGGGTGCGGCAGGAGCTGCGCCGGGAGCGCCCATGCCGCCGGCCGGACGGGCCGCCTGCTGCGCTCCGATATGGTCCCAGTTGATCTGGATGGCGTTGACGCTGGCTATGCCGCCGAGGTCGACCATAAAGTACTCGCCGGGATCGCCGGTCTCAGCTGCCCAGCAGGTGAGGAAGTCCTCGTCGAGGGCGTTGACCGGGAGATAGTTGCCGGAGGTGGAGGAAACCTCCGTGCGCTTCTTGTAGGAGAGGAGTTTCCAGCCGGTGTAGTTGTCGGCGCCGCCGACCTTACGGTCAGCAGGATAGTACTGGGGATAGTCGCCGTATCCGGTATCGGAATACATCACTCCGTCCTTGTCCACGGCGGTAGGGAAGATCGCGAGCTCGGAGCCGCGGCCGCCTTCGCCATAGTGCGCTGGGATCATGCAGATGGTCCAGAGATTGCCCTTCTTGTCATGGAAGGTGCTGCCGTGTCCGGCACCTACCTGGAAACCGCTGGTCTTGAAAGTCAGAGGGTTATGCTCTGAGTAAGTGAACGGGCCGGTAGGGCTGTCGGAGACATAGACGCCATGGGAATATGAGATGAACTCGAGGCCGATGGCGGCATACTGCAGATAGTACTTGCCTTCGTGCTTGGTCATCCAGGGACCCTCGATCCAGGGCAGCTCCTCGGGATTGTACTCGCGGCGGCCGTTGAAGATGGAGTAGATGACGTCCTCAGGCTTGCGGACCTCGAAACCGTGGTTCTTGATGTCACTGAAGAACAACGGCTTGGGTGCGGACTTCTCCTTGAAGGTCTTGGTGTCGAGCTCCACCACCTGGAACGGCATGATCTGCGACCAGCCGAAGTACAGGTACAGGCGTCCGTCGTCATCGGCGAAGAGATTGGCATCGCCGTAGCGGTCGCTGCTGAGCTCACCGATCTTCTCCCAGACTCCCTTCTTGGGATCTATGGCCTTGTAGACGTTGCGGTTGTTCATCGAGCAGCCGATGAGCTCGCCGTTGAACTCCACGACAGAAACGACTCCTGCTGGATAGTTCGGCGCGTCGACATAGGTCCAGTTCTGGAAATCCTTGGAATAGAAATAGCCCTTGCGATGTGATACGAAGAGGTAGTAGTCGTCCTGGAATATGAGGACGACGGGCTCGCCTCCGCGGAGGCCTCTCTCATGCCCTACGAGGACGTCGAGGGGATTGGCGAAGGTGTGCCTGGTCTGCGCGTTAGCTGAGATGCCGGCAGACAGTGCGCAAGCTACTGCAAGCGCGATAAGCAGTCTGTAGTGTTTCATTGGTTATTGAGTGTTAGTCAGTTAGAGGGCTTTGAATGCAGCGATGAGCTCGTCGTTGGAGTAAGCATCTGCACCGTAGCAGGTCTTGAGGTAGTCGATACCGTAGACGTAATCCTGCTCGGTGAACGAGTCTGTGGCTTCCTTGGCGACGACGACATCGTAGCCGAGCTGGAAGGCGTCGGCGGAAGTGTGGCGGACGCACATGTGGGCGTGAAGGCCGGTCATGATGACGGTATTGACGCCGAGCTCCTTGAGGAGGATGTCGAGATCGGTCTGGAAGAATCCGCTGTAGCGGCGTTTAGGAACGACATAGTCCTTGTCGCAAAGTTTAAGCTCGGGGATGACCTCGGCTCCGGGGGTGCCTGCCATGGCGTGCTCGCCCCAGATCTCGAGTTCGCGGTCGATCTTCGGCAGGTGGCAGTCATTGCAGAAGATGACGGGGATGCCGGCTTCGCGGGCAGCGTCGAGAAGTTTAGCGGTGGCGGGAACGATGTTGACGGCCCTTTCACAAGTGAGGGCGCCGTAAACGAAGTCCTGAAGCATGTCGACAACCAGCACAGCAGCGTGATTGAGGACCAAAGGTTTCTTGGTGTTTTCCATTTCTGTTATACTTGAATAATTGGATAAAATATACTCTTTGACGTGCTAAGTTAGTGAAAATACTTGTTTGATTTTTCTTTTCATTGTATTATTTTTGTGAAAGACTGATGGAAAACTGTTCGGGCATGCTTCAGACGCGCATATACCACTCCCTTCAGTTCGACCTCGCCACTGCAGGATCGGATAGGATATGCTATCTTCTCATGCCTGAAGCCCCGTCGAAGGAAGAGCTTAAGTGGCTGGATGACATGTCCGTAAGTTTCGACTGTACGATCGTTCATGTATCCGGTTTCGACTGGGACGACTGCTTCTCTCCATGGCCAGCCGAAGGACTTAAGAAAGGGGAGTGGTTCAAGGGAAGCGCAGGGATGACCCTCCTTGGCTTGCTGACCGACTATTTCCCGTTCGTCGAGGCTCCTCTCAAGATTGCCGCTCCCCGGCGCTCACTTGTCGGTATCTCCCTGTCAGGGCTTTTCGCCGTCTGGGCGGCGCACAAGTCGGACGCTTTCTCCGAAGTCGCGTCCGTCTCCGGCTCGATGTGGTACGACGGCTTCCCGGAGTGGGTGGCCAAGCATAAGGTTTCCCCTTCGGTCCGGAAGGTCTATCTGTCGCTGGGAGAGCGCGAGAAGAATACAATGAATGCCCGTGTCGCCAAGGTGGAAGATGCTACCCGCGAGGTGGCCGAAACCATTGCAGCACAGCAGATTCCCGTTGTGCTCGAGTTCAATCCCGGCACGCATTTTTCCGCACCGCTGCCGCGGCTTGAGAAAGCCCTTGCCTCGATCCTTTCCGAGGCTTGATCACTTCAATGAATTACGCTCCCAGAAACATCCTTCGCTGAAGCCCTGGATACGTTTGTCCGTGTCCGCCATTTCCAGCCGCTTGGCGGCGAGAAGGCAGTACCCACGGTCGATCTCGACCCCGACGTAGTGTCGGCCGAGCTTCTTCGCCGTCACGCAGGCGGAGCCGCTGCCGGCGAAAGGGTCGAAGACCACTCCTCCCTCGGGACAAGATGCTAGGATAAGCTTGGCCATTAGCTTTTCAGGCTTCTGGGCGGGATGCTCGGTATTCTCGGGCATGGACCAGAAAGGAACGCTGATGTCGTCCCAGAAATTGGAAGGATGCGTCAGCCGGTATTTGCCCTCGGCGGTGTCCTCCCAGTCTTTCGGTATGCCGTTCTCGCGGTACGGGGCGAGGACGCGCCGTTTCAGCTTGACAGCGTCGACGTCGAAATAGTAGTGATTCGGGTCGTTGACTCCGAACCAAATGTCTTCCATGGCGTTTTTCCAGTTGGAAGAGGCTCCCCGGCCCTTTTCACGCTGCCATGTGATACGGTTCAGGACGGTCAGCTCCTCTTCCATGACGCGCTGAAGGGAGGACGAGCACTTCCAGTCGCCGCAGAGATACAACGAACCTCCGGGCTTGAGCTTCGTGCATACGCCGTGGAACCAGGTCCGGAGATAGTCTTCGTAGTCCTGCTGCGGCATCGCTGAGAAGCGTGTGGAGCGGAAGGTCTTAGTGAGATTGTAGGGAGGGTCGACGATGACGAGGTCGGCGAAGGCGTCCGGCAGCAGGCAGAGGACATTGAGGATGTCACCGTTGATAAGCACGTCGGCGAATGGGAGCGTCTCCGTCAGGTCTCCCGGTAGGAGGACCTTCGGCCCGAGCCGGTAGACATCCTCCTCCGACAATGCTATCGTCCTGTTCCTTCCGGCACGTTGTTTAGACTTTTTCTCCATGTTATGTTTCCGTTCCGACACAAATTTAAGAGTTTTTTCTTATCTTCGTAACCGCTTCCTCAAGAAGTACGCAGCCGCTTGTCTCCAAAAAGTTCTATTTTTAATCCTTCTAAATTGGTTTTTTATCGGAATGGCTGATAATCAATAATATAACTTCTTTGTTGATTCATTTGTTAATAACTTTTAAAAGTATTTTTCACTATATGCGCAAAACCTTTCTATTTTTGTAGTGAGGGATGTGTGCAAGGTTGACAGATTGCTTCCGGGCAGTCTGTTTCCTTTCGGCCCCGGCCGGTGCACCGCCGCCCTGCTAACCACGGCATCAAGGTAATAACATATAGAAAGATACACACAATGGAAGTCCGTAAAACCAATGGCTCCTATGAGGAGTTTGACCGGGAAAAACTGATGAACGGCATCCGGCTGGCTTATGTGACCACGGGCCAGCCATGTCCCGAAGACGTGGTCGTTTCGATAGTCGACAACCTCTACACCTACGACAAGATCTCCAGCCAGGAGATCCGCCGCCAGGTCGTGGAGTCGCTCATGTCCATCAACAAGAAGGTAGCCCTCGAGTATATCGAGACCTTCGACCGCGGCATGGACCTGCGCAAGAAGAACGACTTCATCAAGGACTACATCAAGGCTTCCAACGCCGCTACCGGCTCTAAGTTCGACTCCAACGCCAACATCACGCACAAGAACATCGTGACCCTCGGCAACGAGCTCTACAAGGAGAACAACATCAAGCAGAACCGCTACATCATGCAGGATAAGATCAAGTCCCTGTACGGGCGCAACCTCGCCCAGCAGTACATCGCCGACCTGGAGTCGCACGTGCTGTACAAGCATGACGAGAGCGGCACTCCCGGCTATCCCTACTGCGTGGCCATCACCATGTACCCGTTCCTGATCTCCGGCCTGCGTGAGCTCGGCGGAGTGTCCATCGCCCCGACCGACCTCAAGTCATTCTGCGGAGAGTTCATAAACCTGGTGTATTCCGTGTCGTCCCAGTTCATGGGCGCCGTGGCTACCCCCGAGTTCCTCATGTACCTCGACTACTTCATCCGGAAGGATTACGGCGATGACTACATCCACAGGCTCGATGACGTCGTGGAGAACAATACCAAGCAGCGCACGCTGCTGAAGGTCATCGACAACTGCTTCCAGCAGGTGGTCCATTCCATGAACATGCCGGCCGGCAACCGCGGCTACCAGACCGTGTTCTGGAACATCGGCTATTTCGACAAGCCTTATTTCGACGGCGTGTTCGGAGATTTCCGTTTCCCTGACGGGACCGCTCCTATCTGGGAGACCCTGTCATGGCTGCAGAAGCATTTCATGCAGTGGTTCAACGAGGAGCGCAACCACTATATCCTGACTTTCCCCGTCGAGACCATGGCTCTGCTTACTGATGGCGGTGACGACTACGCTGATAAGGAGTATGCCGATTTCACGGCTGAGATGTGGGCCAAGGGCCACAGCTTCTTCTGCTACATCTCCAACAGCCCGGACAGCCTCTCGAGCTGCTGCCGCCTGCGCAACGAGATCCAGAAGGACGACGGGCACAACCACACCACCCACCAGTATTCGATGGGTACCGCTTCGGTCGCCACAGGCTCCAAGTCAGTCATGACCATCAACCTCAACCGCCTCATCCAGGATGCGGCCCGCAAGTATTTCCGTCAGGAGGAGAACGAAGCCATCGCTCCCGGAATCGCACTCAGGAAGGACCAGTACGACAAGGAACTCATGTATGCCTACATCCGTGAGGCCGTCACCGAGGAAACCGTACGCGTACACAAGTACCAGACAGCCTTCAACGAGATCATCAAGGACTTCCTCAAGGCTGACATGCTGGACGTCTACCGCGCCGGATTCATCGACATGCGCAAGCAGTACCTGACAGTCGGCGTCAACGGCCTGACAGACGCCGCCGAGTTCCTCGGGCTGGAGGTTTCGCCCAATGCCGACTACAAGGAGTTCGTCAACACCCTGCTCGAGACTATCAACGTCTGCAACAGCAAGGACCGTACGAAGGACTGCATGTTCAACACCGAGTTCGTCCCCGGCGAGAACCTCTCCGGCAAGAACTACAAGTGGGACAAGAAGGACGGTTACTTCGTGTCGCCCAAGCACAACATGTACAGTTCCTACTTCTACAATCCCGAGGATGAGAGCCTCTCGATGATCGACAAGTTCAAGCTCCACGGCGAGGACTTCGTCAAGTATCTTGACGGAGGATCAGCCCTGCACATGAACATCGCCGAGCATCTGAGCAAGGACCAGTACCGCAGGCTTCTCAATACCGCTGCGCATTACGGCACCAACTACTTCACCTTCAACTGCCGCAACACCGTATGCAATGACTGCGGATACATCAGCAAGGATACCCTCAGCGTCTGTCCCAAGTGCGGCAGCACCAACCTCGACTATCTGACGCGCGTCATCGGCTACCTCAAGAGGATCTCGTCCTTCAGCGAGATGCGTCAGGAGGAGGCTCACCAGCGCTTCTACATCGAGAGATGATCAAGTATGTCCCGGAAATGACCTCCGTCGTACTGGAGGAGATACCCGACCGCGTTACCCTGGCAGTGGACATATCCAACTGCCGGGGCAATTGCGTTGACTGCCATTCTCCTTTCCTGAAGGAGGACATAGGAGAGGAGCTGACTCCTGAGATCATCTCTCAGTTGGTCTCGGACAATTTCGGCATCGACTGTTTCCTTTTCCTCGGAGAGGGGAGGGATCCGGAGCGGTTGCTGGAGCTCGCGGCGCATGTACGTGCCCTGGGACTCATCCCGGCCCTGTACAGCGGACGCCGCGAGGTCGACGGCCCTTACTGGGAGGCTTTCGACTACATAAAGGTCGGGCCTTACATCCCTGAGAACGGGCCGCTGAACAATCCCGGGACGAACCAGCGGCTGTACCGCGTCCTCGGCGCGGACGAACCGGCCCCGGAGGGGTCCGAGTTCCGCATGCGCGCCTCCGGACGCCGTTTCATCGACATTACGCCTCGTTTCTGGCACAGGGGCCTCGAATCACAGCGTCAAGACTGAAGACCTGCGGGTATTTCCCGCAGGTCCTTTTTTTCAAGAAGCAGAGTGGTGAAGTGAAAAAAAACGCAAGATATTTTGGTTTTTAAAAATTTTTTCTAACTTTGTAAGTAGTTGGTTAGACAAAGATATGTTAAATGGTTTCCAGAAAAAGCAGAAGCGCTCCCAGGCCCAGTCCTGGCAGGGCGTCTGTTGTCGTATCCACCCGGTTGGATAGCGAGCCATTTGCAGCAGATTACTTGTAAAAGCATATTATCCGGTTCTTCCAGCACGAAGAATCGGTTTTTTAATTTAAGATCAATATGGAAAGCAACAGACTGGACTTGGTCAGGTCTTCCTTCGAGAGGAAGGCGCTTCCCGTGGAAGTCCCCGAAAAGAAGATCTCGGAGTACTACGGAGAGCTCGTCTTCGACCGCCCGAAAATGCGCAAGTATCTCAAGCCCGACGTGCTGAAAGCCCTCCTCGACTGCATCGACAACAGCAAGCCCCTTGACAGGGAGACTGCCGACGGCGTTGCCCGCGGCATGAAGGAGTGGGCGTTGGACCATCACGTCACTCATGTGACGCATTGGTTCCAGCCCCTTACGGAAGGTACTGCGGAGAAGCATGATTCCTTGATTGAATACGACGGTCACGGCGGCGTGATCGAGCAGTTCGACGGCAAGTCCCTTGCCCAGCAGGAGCCGGACGCATCCTCATTCCCCAGCGGCGGCATCCGTGCCACCTTCGAGGCCCGCGGCTACACGGCCTGGGACCCCACCTCTCCGGTCTTCATCCAGGACGATACCCTTTGTATCCCTACTGTATTCATCTCATATACGGGAGAGGCCCTGGACTACAAGACCCCGCTCAAGAAGGCCCTCAAGGCCGTCACCGATGCGGCCCTGCCCATTTGCCAGATGTTCGACCCTGAGGTCAGGAAGGTATTCTGCTATCTCGGCTGGGAGCAGGAGTATTTCCTTGTGGACGAGTCGCTCTACGCCGCCCGTCCGGATCTCATGATTACCGGGCGCACCCTGATGGGACACATGTCCTCCAAGAACCAGCAGCTGGACGACCATTATTTCGGTGCGATCCCTTCGCGCGTGGCAGCGTTCATGCGTGAGCTCGAGATTGCCGGTCACCGGCTGGGTATTCCGCTCAAGACGCGCCACAACGAAGTCGCGCCCAACCAGTTCGAGCTCGCTCCGATCTACGGTGAGTGCAACCTCTCCAACGACCAGAACCAGATGGTGATGAACCTCATGAACTCCATCGCCCGCAGGCATGGATTCGTGGTGTTGCTGCACGAGAAGCCTTTCGAGGGCATCAACGGCTCCGGCAAGCACAACAACTGGTCGCTCGGTACTGATACGGGAGTTCCCCTCCTGGCTCCCGGCAAGGATGCCATGGGCAATCTCCAGTTCGTCACCTTCTTCGTCAATGTCCTTGCAGCCGTGCAGAGGCACAATGCCCTGCTGAAGGCCAGCATCGCCAGCGCCACCAATGCACACCGCCTTGGAGCCAACGAGGCTCCTCCGGCGATTGTATCTGCTTTCCTCGGCCGTACAATGACCGGCGTGCTCCGCAAGCTGCTTGACCTTCCCTCCGACACTCCTATCGAGATTGCCGGCAAGAAAGGCAGGGGAGTTGGCCTCATTGAGATTCCTGAGATCTTCGTGGACAATACCGACCGCAACCGCACTTCTCCATTCGCTTTCACTGGAAACCGTTTCGAGTTCCGTGCAGTCGGGTCCTCGGCCAACTGCGGCGAGGCCATGGCTACGCTCAACGCGGCCGTTGCGCAGCAGCTGACTGCTTTCAAACTCGACGTGGACAAGGCCCTTGCCAGTGGCAAAGCCATGGATGTGGCTGTCATGGATACGCTCAAGCCCATCATCGCCTCCATACTTGATGTCGTCTGCTTCGACGGAAACGGCTACAGCGAGGAATGGAAGAAGGAAGCGGCCCGCCGCGGACTCGACATCGAGACCAAGGTTCCTGACATGATCAAGGCCTACCTTCGTCCTGAAGCCATCTCGCTGTTCGCCGAAACCGGTGTATTCACTGAAAAGGAAATTGCCGCTCGCTGCGATGTCAAGTGGGAGACATACTGCAAGAAGGTGCAGATCGAGTCCCGCGTGATGGCGCGCATGGCGGCCAACCATATCGTACCTACAGCCATAGAATACAAGACTCACCTGCTCAAGGAGCTTTCCCTGACGAAGGAAGTGTTCGGCCGCCTCGAAGGCTGTGATACCGAGCGCAATCTCGTCATGGAGATGTCAGCCCTCATCGAGGAGATACGCACCCGCGTGGATGTGATGCACAAGGCCCGCAAGGCCGCGAATGCCATCGAAGATTCGTATGAGCGGGCTTCCGCTTACCGTGACATCGCGGAGAGCCTGAACAGCCTGCGCAAGCCCATCGACCGCCTCGAGGAGATCGTGGACAACAGGCTCTGGCCTCTCCCGAAGTACCGTGAACTGCTGTTTATAAGTTAGTCAGTGTAAACCTCTTAACAATAATAGACATGGAAAAGATCAAAGTTGCGATTGTCGGTTACGGCAATATCGGCAAGTACTCGCTCGAGGCGGTCGAGGCCGCCCCGGACATGGAGTGCGTCGGCGTAGTCCGCAGGAGCGGATCGGCCGAAGGCTTCCCCGAGCTTGCCTCCTATAAGGTGGTTTCCGATATAAGGGAACTCGGCCATGTGGACGTCGCCATCCTTGCAACCCCTTCCCGCAAAGTCAAGGAGAATGCGGAGAAGTATCTTGCGATGGGTATCAACACCGTGGACAGCTTCGACATCCACACGGACATCGTCGCGCTCCGCGCAGCGCTCGGCCCCCTGGCCGAAGCCAACGGCGCGGTCAGCGTCATCTCCGCCGGATGGGATCCGGGCTCCGATTCCGTCGTCCGCGCCCTTTTGCAGGGCCTCGCCCCTAAGGGCGTCACTTACACCAATTTCGGCCCCGGCCGCTCCATGGGCCACTCTGTGGCAGTAAGGGCTATCGAAGGCGTCAAGGACGCGCTCAGCGTCACTATCCCGATCGGCACCGGCCTGCACCGCCGCATGGTGTATGTCGAGCTGGAGGAAGGCGTAGATTTCAAGAAGGTCGAAGCCGCCATCAAGGCCGATCCGTATTTCGTCCATGACGAAACCCATGTGCAGCAGGTCGACTGCGTGGATGACCTCAACGATGTGGGACACGGCGTCAATCTTGTCCGCAAGGGCGTTTCCGGCAAGACCCACAACCAGCACTTCGAGTTCGACATGAGCATCAACAATCCCGCCCTTACGGGCCAGGTGCTCGTGATGGCGGCACGCGCCGCCCTGCGCCAGCGTCCCGGGTGCTATACCATGATCGAAATCCCCGTGATCGATTATCTCGCAGGGGACCGCGAAACGCTCGTGCGCCAGCTTGTATAGAAACAGTTAGTAGTGTAACCATTAATAATAAAACGAATTATGACTAAGTTTGCTGAAAAGTATGTTCAGTCCTTCATGACCGAACTCATTGCGAAGAATCCCGGTGAGACCGAGTTCCATCAGGCTGTCAAGGAAGTCCTGACCAGCGTCGTTCCTGTCCTCGAAGCCTATCCCCACCTTCTGGACAACAAGATCATGGAGCGTATCGTCGAGCCCGAGCGCGTCATCATGTTCCGGGTTCCCTGGACCGATGACAAGGGCGAGATCCACATCAACCGCGGTTTCCGCGTGCAGATGAACAGCGCCCTCGGCCCCTACAAGGGCGGTATCCGCTTCCATGCCAGCGTCAACCTCAGTATCATGAAGTTCCTCGCTTTCGAGCAGACTTTCAAGAACAGCCTCACCACCCTTCCCATGGGCGGCGGCAAGGGCGGTTCCGACTTCAACCCGCGCGGAAAGTCCGACGCCGAGGTCATGCGTTTCTGCCAGAGCTTCATGACCGAGCTCCAGCGCCACATCGGCCAGGACACCGACGTCCCTGCCGGCGACATCGGTGTCGGCGGCCGTGAGATCGGCTTCCTCTTCGGCCAGTACAAGCGTCTCCGCGATGAGTTCACCGGCACCCTTACCGGAAAGGGCCTCGCCTGGGGCGGCAGCCTGCTGCGTCCCGAGGCCACCGGTTACGGCGCCTGTTATTTCGCCCAGGAGATGCTCGCCACCCGCGGCGAGACCTTCGAGGGCAAGACCGTCGTCGTCTCCGGCGCCGGCAATGTCGCCCAGCACGCGGCCGAAAAGGCCATGCGTCTCGGCGCCAAGGTCGTCACCCTCTCCGACTCCGACGGCTTCATCTATGATCCGGACGGATTCAACGAGGAGAAGATCGCTTACGTGAAGCACCTCAAGAACGCCCTTCGCGGACGTATCAAGGAGTATGTCAAGCAGTATCCCAACGCCCAGTATACCGGTGACGGTGCCAAGCCCTGGGGCATCAAGTGCGACATCGCCATGCCTTGCGCTACCCAGAACGAGCTTAACGGCGAGGCTGCCAAGACCCTTCTTGCCAACGGCTGCTTCTGCGTGACCGAGGGTGCCAACATGCCCAGCACTCCTGAAGCTATCGAGGCCTTCCAGGCTGCAAAGATCCTCTATTCTCCCGGAAAGGCTTCCAACGCCGGCGGCGTAGCTACCTCCGGTCTTGAGATGACCCAGAATTCCATCCGCCAGAAGTGGACGGCCGAGGAGGTCGACGCCCAGCTCCACAGGATCATGTCCGACATCCACGCTGCCTGCCTCAAGTACGGCACCGAGGAGGACGGATACATCAACTACGTGAAGGGCGCCAACATCGCCGGCTTCATCAAGGTCGCCAACGCAATGGTCGACCAGGGACTTGTATAAAAAGTATAAATGAAGAACAGCACGACACTCATGTCGAGGCGTATCCGCAGCATCCTGCTGATATGCAACAGTTACGACAGCTTCTCCCTCGAGGAGGACGGCCGTATCGAAACGCAGATCGCGCAGGAGTATGCGGAACTCGGCCTCAGCAACCCGCCGCAGATCCGACGGGTGGAGACCACTGCCGAAGCGCTCAACCTCTTCGAGGGGGGAGAGCGCTTCGACCTTGTGGTCACCATGTATTACGTCGGGGAGATCAGCGTTTTCGATTTTTCCGAAAAGGCGAAGGGGTACGATCCGGACATGCCGATCGTCCTCCTGTCGTCTTTCTCCAGGGAGGTGTACCGCAAGATCGAGGCCTTCGGGCGTTCCAGCATCGACTATGTCTTCTGCTGGAACAACTCCACGGACCTTATCATCGCTATCATCAAACTCCTGGAGGACCAGATCAATGCCGAGGACGACATGCTCGGCGGCGGCGTGCAGGGCATCCTGCTCGTTGAGGATTCGATACGTTACTATTCGACATATCTCCCTGCGTTGTACCGCATGGTGCTGCAGCAGAATAAGGAGTCCATCAAGGACACCCTGAACGAGCAGCAGCAGGTAGCGCGGAAACGCGCCAGGCCTAAGATCCTCATGGCCACCAACTACGACGATGCTGTCGCGCTGTACCGTAAATACAAATCCAACCTGCTCGGCGTCATCACCGACGTGGGATTCGTCCTTCACAAGGGCGACAGTCCCTCCGAGGAGAAGATCGACGCAGGAGTGGATCTCTGCAAGCTTATCCATGCGGACAATTCCCGCATGCCTATCCTCATGCAGTCCTCCCAGGAGAGCATGAGGTCCGTGGCTGCGGGGCTCGGTGTGGGATTCATCCGCAAGAGTTCCAAGATGCTCCTTCAGGAGCTCGAGGAGTATATCGAGCGCGAGTTCGGCTTCGGTGATTTCGTGGCCGTCGATCCTTCGACGGGCATCGAGATCGGCCGCGCCAGGAACCTCTATGAGTTCGAGAGGCTCCTCGGCACTATCCCTCCCGGTGTCTTCAAGGCCCTTGCGGACAAGAACTATCTCTCCAAGTGGCTCTATTCCAGGGGTATATTCAAGCTCGGAAGGGCGTTGAATCCCATCCGCTCCGAGGATTATGAGGACATAGAGTCTCACCGCCGCTACGATCTCAAGATCATCCACGACTACCGCATTTCGCAGGCGCTGGGAGTGGTGGCGGCATTCGATCCCCAGACTTTCAACGATACCATCTGGTTCTCGCGTCTGGGTACCGGATCCATCGGAGGCAAGGCTCGCGGACTGGCGTTCCTGAACAACATCCTTGAGAAATACAACCTCTACGACCAGTGGGAGGATGTGCATGTGATGGTGCCCCGTACCCTGGTCATCACGACCGACTGGTTCGACCGCTTCATCTCCGAGAACGGCCTCAAGTACGTCATCGATTCCGACATGAGCGACAGCGACCTGCTGTCGGAGTTCGTATCTTCCAACCTTCCGAAGGAACTGATGGATTCGCTCAAGGCATTCATCAAGGTCGTCCGCCGTCCGTTGGCGGTGCGTTCCTCCTCGCGCTTGGAAGATTCTTACCATCAGCCGTTTGCGGGCGTTTATTCGACGTATATGATCCCGTGGGCCGAGCATAGCACGCAGCAGCTCCGCCTGCTCTCCAAGGCTATCAAGAGCGTGTATGCGAGCGTGTTTTTCTCGTCAGCCAAGAGTTATATCCTCTCGTCCGGAAACGTCATTTCCGAGGAGAAGATGGCCATTGTCATCCAGGAGGTTTGCGGCAGCGAGGACGGCGGGTATTTCTTCCCGACATTGTCCGGTGTAGCACGGTCCATCAACTTCTATCCTGTCGGACATGAGGAGGCCGAAGACGGCATAGTCAAGATCGCCTATGGCCTCGGAAAGGCTGTCGTGGACGGTGAGCAGGTGCTGCGTTTCTCCCCGAAATACCCCAAGCATGCGTTGCAGCTCTCTACGCCCGAACTGGCCATGACAGATACGCAGAAGTCCATGCTGGCGCTCAGCATGCAGCCGGAGCATTTCAGGACTTCCGTCGACGACGCCGTCAACCTTGAGAGACTGAACATAGTGGATTGCTATAAGTTCAAATCGTTCTCGAAGGTCGTGTCCACATGGGATCTCTCCAATATGAGGATGATCGATTCAGCATTTCCGGAGGGACCTAAGTATATCACTTTCGCCCAGATGCTGAAATACAACACGGTTCCGGTGGCCGACATCGTGGACCGCCTGCTGCAGATAGCCAAGGAAGAGATGAAGTGCAACGTAGAGATCGAGTTTGCGGCCGACTTCGATCCGGAAGGACGGACGTTGTTCAACGTCCTGCAGGTCCGTCCGATCTCGGTTGACACCCGTTTTGCGGATGTCAACTGGGACAAGATCGACACGGACGGCGCTTTCCTGACCTCTGGCTGCGCCCTTGGTACCGGCTGGGTGGAGGGCGTCTCCGACGTCGTTTATCTGAAGAAAGATGCGTGGGACGTGCTCAAGACCCATGACATGGCAAACGAGGTATCCGCTGTCAATACCAAAATGCTGGAAGAAGGGAAGGGCTACATACTCATCGGCTTCGGTCGGTGGGGAACGAGCCAGCCTTCGCTTGGCGTGCCGGTGCGTTGGAGCGACATCTCCGAGGCCAAAGCCATCGTCGAGTGTTCGCTGCCTGACTTCCAGATAGATCCGAGTCAGGGAACGCATTTCTTCCAGAATCTTACATCTTTCAATGTGGGATACATCAATGTCAATCCTTTCGCGCACACAGAGGACAGTCTGGATTTCAGCGTGCTTGACGCTCTCCCTGCGGTCTCCGAGACCGCATACTTGCGCCATGTGCGCTTCCCGTCCGACCTCCTGGTCTGTATCGACGGAAAGACGAACAGGGCAATGATCAAATGCAAAGAATAATCATACTTGATTTCGGCTCCCAGACCACTCAGCTCATAGGCAGGAGGGTCAGGGAGCTTGGAACCTTCTGTGAAATCCTCCCGTATGACCGCTACCCGGAAGATGACGGCGATGTCATCGGCGTCATACTCAGCGGTTCACCGCTGAGTGTCTATGCCGATGACGCTGCAAGGCCCGATCTTTCGCGTTTTCTCGGCCGTCTGCCCGTGCTTGGCATATGCTATGGGGCGCAGCTCCTGAGCTATACCTTGGGCGGGCGTGTGGAGCCTGTGGGTACGCGTGAATATGGCCGTGCGGGACTGTCATTCATCGATCCGGCCTGCCGCTTGTTCAAGGGCATCGAAGCCCCTTCGCAAGTGTGGATGAGCCACGGTGACAGTATCACCGCGTTGCCGGAGGGATACCGTCTGGTGGCCTCGACGGACAGCGTGAGGTTTGCGGCTTTTGAGTGCGGGAACGCTCCTGTCTGGGGAGTACAGTTCCATCCTGAGGTTATGCACACCCTTCAGGGCGGGCAGTTGCTGGAGAATTTCGTCGTCGGGATCTGCGGCAGCCGCCGCGAATGGACACCCGACTCCTTTGTGGAGAGTTCCGTTCAGGAATTGCGGACTATGCTCGGTGACGACAAGGTCGTCCTCGGGCTTAGCGGCGGCGTGGACTCATCGGTAGCAGCTGTACTCCTGAACCGCGCCATCGGGGACAGGTTGAACTGTATCTTCGTGAACCATGGCCTGCTGCGCAAGCATGAGTTCGAAGATGTCCTTTCAGACTATAAGGAACTGGGGCTCAACGTGACGGGAGTCGATGCTTCAGAGGAGTTCCTGTCAGCCCTTGCAGGAGTGTCCGACCCCGAGAAGAAACGCAAGATCATAGGCCGGAAGTTCGTTGAGGTTTTCAACGCCGAAGCCGCCAGGATAGAAGGCGCGAAGTGGCTTGCCCAGGGGACCATCTATCCCGACCGTATCGAGAGTTGCAACATCACGGGCAAGGTCATCAAGAGCCACCACAATGTCGGAGGACTTCCGAAGGATATGAAGCTCAGCCTTTGCGAGCCTCTGAAATGGCTTTTCAAGGACGAGGTACGTGCTGTCGGGCTTAGCCTCGGCATGCCGAAGCACATGGTGTTCCGCCATCCTTTCCCGGGACCGGGACTCGCAGTTCGCATCCTGGAGGATATCACGCCGGAGAAAGTCCGCATACTTCAGGACGTGGATGACGTGTTCATGCGCAGCCTGCGCGAATACGGTCTATATGACCGCATCTGGCAGGCAGGCGCGATACTCCTGCCCGTCCGCACGGTGGGAGTCATGGGCGACGAGCGTACGTACGACCATGCCGTCGTCCTTCGCGCAGTGACGAGTACGGACGCGATGACGGCCGACTGGGCCGAGCTTCCGACGGATTTCCTGCGCAACGTAAGCAATGAGATTATCAACAACGTCAAGGGTGTGAACCGGGTATGCTATGACATATCCTCGAAACCGCCGGCGACCATAGAATGGGAGTAAACCATGTGTGGAATCGTAGGTTATATCGGTGACAGGGATGCCTGTCCCATACTGATCAAGGGGCTTCGCAGGCTCGAGTACCGCGGTTATGACAGCGCCGGTGTCGCCCTTGTGGGCGGCGACGGCTCGCTCAACGTGTACAAGTGCAAGGGGAAGATAGATGCCCTGGAGCATTTCCTTGCCGACAAGGATACGGCAGGGACGGTAGGCATTGCCCATACCCGCTGGGCTACGCATGGCGAGCCGAACGATACCAACGCCCATCCGCATTTCTCGGCGGACGGACGGATCGCGATGATCCATAACGGCATCATCGAGAATTACCGCGTGCTGAAGGATGCGCTGACTGCGGCCGGGGTCACTTTCCGCAGTGAGACTGATTCGGAGGTGCTTGTGAACCTTATCGAATATGTCCGCGACACGGAGGGATGCACCCTCGAGGAAGCGGTCAGGCTCGCTCTCAAGAAAGTGGTCGGGGCTTACGCCATAGCCGTGGTGGAAAAAGGTAACAACGACAAGATAATCGCCGCACGACAGAGCAGTCCCATGGCCATCGGAGTGGGAAAGGGTGAGTATTTCATCAGCTCCGACGCTTCCTCGATCGTGGAGTATACCCATGACATAGTTTATGTCGAAGACGGGGAGATCGCGGTGATTGAAAGGGGTAAACCTTTGCAACTTGTCACTTTGGACAATGAGGAAGCCGAGTACAGGGTTACCAAGCTCGACATCTCCATTTCTGACCTTGAGAAAGGCGGGTATCCCACCTTCATGCTCAAGGAGATCAACGAACAGCCGCGCACCATCGTGGACTGCATCCGCGGCCGCGTCAATGCGGACAGCGGCCGTGTCATACTTTCTGGTATCAGGGATAATATCGACCGCTGGCTGGCCGCGCGCCGCGTGGTCTTCGTGGCATGCGGCACTTCCTGGCACGCGTCGCTCATCGGAAAGCAGCTTTTCGAGAATATCTGCCGCATCCCGGCTGAAGTGGAATATGCATCGGAATTCCGTTACCGCAATCCCGTGCTCTTCCCGGACGATATCGTGATAGCCGTGTCGCAGTCGGGAGAGACCGCGGATACGCTGGCAGCTATCTCGCTTGCGCGCAAGGCAGGCGCCTTCGTCTATGGTATATGCAACGTGATCGGGTCCAGCATAGCCCGTGCGACGGACAGCGGTACTTACGTGCATGTCGGTCCTGAGATCGGCGTCGCGTCCACCAAGGCCTTTACCGGCCAGGTGACGGTAATGGCTATGATGGCACTTGCCATCGCGGAAAGGAAGGGAACTGTCAGCAAGGAGTATTACGATGAAGTGGCACAAGGCCTGCTCTCGCTGCCGGAAAAGCTCAAGGAGGTCCTGGAGCTCAGCGGTCAGGTCGCCGACCTTGCCAAGATATTCACTTACGCGCACAATTTCATTTATCTCGGTCGCGGATATAACTATCCGACTGCACTTGAAGGCGCGCTTAAGCTTAAGGAAATCAGCTACATCCATGCTGAGGGCTATCCTGCCGCGGAGATGAAGCACGGGCCCATCGCGCTCATCGACGCCGAGATGCCGACCGTCGCCATCGTGACTCCGGATGTGACTTACGAGAAGACGCTCAGCAATATCGAAGAGGTCAAAGCCCGCGGCGGTAAGGTGATAGCTGTGATGGCCAAGGGGGATGCAACTGTGCCCGGCATAGCCGACTACGTCATTGAAGTGCCGGCCGTGATAGACTGTCTGATGCCGATTATAGTCTCAGTGCCTCTGCAGTTGCTTGCATACTATATCGCAGTCTACAAGGGCCGCAATGTCGATCAGCCCCGCAACCTCGCGAAATCCGTCACGGTAGAATAATATAGTTACTCTATAGTTAGGCAATATCCACCCTGAAAAGCTTTTCCGAAGGGAAGAATCATAGCTTTTCAGGGTGGATATTGCCTGACTTAGAGGCAGCGCCGTTCTATGCGAGGACGGCGTCGGCGAGGGATTCGAGGGCGGGGATGTCCGAGGCTTTCATGCGGCTTCGGATGGTGACGACCTGATCCACAAGCTCGATGTTCTTCATGGCACCGATCATCTCTACCATTACGCGGGCAGCGGAAGGTGCCCATGAACCGTTCTCGACGATCGCGACGCGGCGGTTGGAGTAACCCTTGATCTGAAGCCTGTGAAGGAACTCATACATAGGAGTAAAGAGTCCTGCATCATACGATGATGCAGCAATGACCATGGTCGGGTAGCGGAAGGCATCCTCGACATTTTCCGCGACATCGGAGCGGCAGAGGTCGCTGAGGACGACCTTCTTTGCGCCCTTGGCGCGAAGGATGTCGGCGAGTTTCTCCGCTGCTTTGAGCGTGCCTCCGTGGATGGACGCGCAGGCGATGAACACGCCTTCGCTCTCCGGCGCATATTTGCTCCATGTGTCATACAGGGAGACGTACTGTCCCAAATCATCCTCCAGGACAGGTCCGTGAAGCGGGCGTATGGTCTTGACAGGCAGGTCTGAGAGCTTGCGCAGCAAGGCTTGGACCTGTGCACCGTATTTGCCCACGATGTTGAAATAGTAGCGGCGTCCTTCGCAAGCCCAGTCGTCATCGTCACGGCCGTAGAAGCCGCATTTGGACAGGGCGCCGAACTTGCCGAAAGCATCTGCGCTGTAGAGCGCTCCGTCGGCGGCATCGAACGATACCATGACCTCAGGCCAGTGCACCATGGGCGCGGCAAAGAAGCGCAGTGTGTGGGTTCCGAGATCGATGACATCGCCTTCCTTGACGACCTTGGTGCGTCCTTCGAGGTCAATCCCCTCGAAGAACTGTCCCAGCATCTGGACGGCCTTTGCGCTCGATACGAGAGTGATCCCCGGATAAGCATCCAGTACCCACGCCACGAGGGCGGAATGGTCGGGTTCCATGTGGTGCACGACCAGATAATCGGGCTTGCGGCCTCCCAGGGCCTCGGCGAGATTGGCCTTCCACTGCTCTTCCTTGCGGATGTCAGCAGTGTCCATGATGGCGATCCTGTCGTCAAGGATCACATAGGAGTTGTAGGACATTCCTTCGGGTACGACATACTGGCTTTCGAAAAGGTCAAGGTCGAGATCATCGACTCCGATATACTTGACCATGCTGTTCAGGGATACTGTCATGATACGTGGTTGTTGAGTTGTGCAAATATAGCAAACTGTTTTGAGAAATGGACTTGGATAACTATATTTGTACATACATAGACAACCATAAAATTGCACTGCCATGACCAAGTATGTATGCGACCTGTGCGGCTGGGAGTATGATCCCGAAGCCGGATATCCCGAAGGAGGCATAGCCCCCGGAACCCCTTGGGAGGATGTTCCCGCCGATTTCGTCTGTCCGCTCTGCGGAGCAGGTAAGGAAGAGTTCTCAGAGGCCTGAAACCACTCGTTATGAAAAGATGCTTTATCATTGCGCTCATGCTGCTTGCCGGCATGAGCGCTCGGGCTGAATTGGCCCTGCGTCATCCTACGGGGGACCATATGGTCCTTCAACAGAATGCAGATGCCGCCGTATGGGGCTTCGCCAGCCCGGGTGCTGCCGTTACCGTCATCCCTTCCTGGGACGGAAAGGCATACCAGGCCAAGGCGGATGCCAAAGGCCAGTGGACTGCGTATGTCAAGACTCCTGCAGCCGGTTATACGGTATATACGATCGACATCAAGGGTGACGGCGGTTCCCTGACCATCAATGATGTGCTCGTCGGCGAGGTATGGCTGGCCTCCGGCCAGTCCAACATGGAGGTTCCGATCCGCGGATTTGACAATTGCCCGATAGAGGGGTATAACGAGTTGCTGACCCAGGCTCCGGCTTGGGACCGTATCCGTATGTTCTATGCCCGTGCTGACCAGTCCGACGAACCTCTCGCCGAGATCAGGCTTACCGATGGCTGGCAGGGAGCCGATCCCAATACCATTCCTGAGATGAGTGCCGTCGGCTATTTCTTCGCCCGCAAGCTCAACCAGGTGTTGGATATCCCTATCGGCATCGTCTCGTTTGCAAGGGGAGGTGCACGCGTGGAGAGCTGGCTTCCTCGTGAGATACTGGCTTCCTATGGCACTGAAGACCTTTCTCCGGAAGGAGTCAACAAGATGATCTTCTACCAGCGTCCGTTCCAGATGTACTATGCCATGGAGGTTCCTGTCCGAGGCTACACCGGACGCGGTTTCATTTGGTACCAGGGATGCTCCAACGTGGGCAAGGAAGACCAGTTCGTAGCCCGAATGTCCGACCTCGTCAACCTGTGGAGGAAGGACTGGGGGGACAAGGACGCATCTATGCCGTTCTACATGGTGGAGATCGCCCCCTATCTGTACGATCCGGCGAATGGTGACAGCGGTGCGCGTCTGCGCAAGGCACAGCACGATGCTGCAAAGGCTATCCCGAACGCTGGGATAATCTGTACCAATGACTTGGTTGAGCCTTTCGAGGCGGACAATATCCATCCTGCGAAGAAGGAACCGGTAGGAAACCGTCTGGCATATCTTGCGTTGAACCGTGAATACGGCTTCAAGCGCGTGGCGTGCGACTCGCCGGAGGCCACGGAGGTGTTCAAGCGCCAGCCTCCGAAGGAGGGCGAGCGCCCGACACCTTTCGCCCGTCCGGTTCCACCGAACGAGATCAATGTGAGAATAGAGAATTGCCCGGCTGGCATAGACCGCCTGCATGAGATAGAGGGACTTGAAGTCTGCGGTGCGGACGGCGTCTGGTATCCGGTGACGGATGTCACGTTCAACCGTGGCACGATGAGCATCGCCATTGACGAAGTCCAGGATCCGCGCGCCGTCCGCTACGGCTGGGCGGATTTCAAGCCCGGCAATATCCATGGCGTCGAAGGACTGCCTCTTGTACCGTTCTACCTGACGCTTGAATAGTCCTTATTGATCCTTTGTTGGTATTGACGATGAGAAGATCGTTCTGTTTAATTGCAGCTTTGATGCTGCTTGTGTCCGGCGTCGCGTCAGCCCAGGGTGGACGCAATGTCGACCGTGACAGCCTCAATCGCGTCACCATGGCTGACTATGAGGACGTGAAGGCTAAGATAGGCGTGCGGGAGACCAAGCCTCGCCGCGACGGACAGGCGGAAGATCCGGCGTTGAGGCCTAATTACGACGAGCTCAAAGCCAATCCTTTCCCTTTCTATCCGGATCCTTTCGTTACCTTCGATGGCCGTAAGGTAAGGAACGCGCGGATGTGGTACAAGGTCCGTAAACCTGAACTCAAGGAAGTGTTCGAGAGAGAGGTTTACGGCCGTATTCCGGACAATGTCCCGGCTGTGGACTGGGAAGTGGTCAGGGAGTACGACGAGGAGTTGGAGGGGATGCCGATAGTCATCCGCGAGCTTCGCGGGGTTGTTGACAATTCGTCGTATCCGGCTGTCTCCGTCGAGATCCAGGCGCAGGTGATGTGGCGCAAGGGCAGCGGGAATAATCTCCCTGTAGTGCTGGATTTCTCATACATGTTGGGAAAGCCCTTTGCCTGGGGCGGAGGGACGACGTGGCAGCAGCAGGTCCTGGAGCGCGGCTGGGCCGCAGCCCAGATCCTGCCCAATACCGTCCAGCCAGACGGCGGCTACGGTCTTCGCGAAGGCATCATAGGCCTTTGCAACAAAGGACAATACCGAAAGCCCGATGACTGGGGCGTCCTGCGTGCGTGGGGCTGGGGAGTGTCCAAGCTGATAGACTATTTCGAGACAGAGGACCGTTTCAATGCTGCCAAGGTGGCTGTCGAAGGTGTGTCGCGCTACGGCAAGGCTGCGCTTGTGACGATGGCCTTCGACGAGCGCATCGCTACGGCGATGGTCTGCTCGTCGGGCCGTGGCGGCGCAGGCGGCTGGCGCCGTGACTGTGGCGAGACCCTCGACAATACCTGTGCCTGGGACTCCTACCATTGGGTGGCGGGAAACATGATCAAGTATTCCGACGTGAACCGTTCCTGGGATGACCTTCCGGTAGATCAGCATGAATTGATAGGTATCTGCGCGCCCAGGCCGATATTCATTTCCGTCGGTTCTGTTTCCGAACCCGAACAATGGGTCGACATGAACGGATCTTTCATCAGTGCGGCTAAAGCCTCGCCGATCTATGAGTTCCTTGGACTCAAGGGGCTTGGAACCGATCTTTTCCCCGGCGTCAACGTGCTTCTGGACGGAGACATCGCTTTCCGCCAGCATACCGGCGGCCATGAGGCCGGACCGAACTGGCCGTATTTCCTGGACTTTTTCGCCAAGTACTTATAACAAAAAAGAGCCTGCTGATGTGCAGGCTCTTTTCATTAAAGCTTGATGTTTACGCTCTTGAGTGGAACGCCCAGCTCCTCGGACCTATGGGTGGGAGCCGCTGCACCGACAGTGAACTTGTAGTTCCCCTTGAGAAGTTTGGTACTTCCGTCACGTGCGAACTCTTCCATCTGGTCAGGGGTAACGGTAAAGTGCACCGTACGTGTCTCTCCAGGCCTGAGTGTGACCCTCTGGAAGGCCTTGAGCTGGCTGAAAGGAGCTCCTTGTCCGGCGTTGGGGGTTGAAACATAGAATTGTACGGTCTCAGTGCGCTCTACATTGCCGGTATTGGTGACAGGAATCTCGAACTCGATGGAATTGCCGAGCTTGGGCTTCTTGGTGAGTACGCTCAGGTCACCGAACTGGCTGCTGCCGTATGAGAGACCGTATCCGAAAGGATACATCGTATTGCCTGCCATATACTTGTAGGTGCGCCCCTGCATCGTGTAGTCGCTGAATGCGGGGAGTGCACGGGTGGATATAGGGAAGGTGATGGGCAGCCTGCCGCTGAAGTTCTTCTCTCCGAATAACAGTTCCGCAAGGGCGTCGCCGCCTTCCTGTCCGGGATACCAGGCCATGATCACGGCGTCGGCACCCGCAGCAATCTCTTGGAGATTGACAGGGCTTCCGCCAGTGACCACTACGATCAGGTGGTTGTTCTTGCCACGCATCTCCACAACTTTCCTGAAGAAGGACAGCTGGTTGTCAGGGAGGTCTATGCTCAGGCGGTCACCGATGCTGGGTGAGCTGATGGCGTCGCTCTCCTCGCCTTCGGTGGTTCCGTTGTTTCCCAAGAACATTATGGTGTAGTCAGCCTGTGCGGCCTGTGCGGTGGCATAGTTGCCGGGGTTGACATCCCTGGTAGGTACGATGGTGTAAGCCGGCTTGTAATTGACATTGGTTCCGTCGCTGACCTTGCTCACGATACCCTGGAGATAGGTGCTGTAGTGGTCGGAAATACCGTAATAATTGCCCATCATGGAGTATGTATCAGTAGCGGCTGTTCCGGTCACGTAAACGTTCTGGATATCCTTGCGCAAGGGAAGGAGGTCGTTGTCATTCTTGAGAAGGACCATGGACTCGACGGCAGCCTGGCGGGCGACGGCATAATGCTCGGCGCTTCCGATGACGGATGTCGGGATGCCGTAATACGGGCAATCAGGGTCGTTGAACAGGATGCCGAGCCTGAGCTGGGTCATCAGCAGAGGCTCAAGTGCCTTGTCGATGTCATCCTCAGTGAGGAGTCCGCGCTCGATGGCTGTCTTGAGGCTGCGGAAAGAGTTGCCGCACTCCAGGTTGAGGCCGGCCTTGATCGCGATGGCGCTGGCTTCAGCCGCGTCCTTCGCGATATGGTGGCCGCCGTAGATGTCATCTACGGCTCCGCAGTCCGAAACGATATGTCCGTCAAAACCCCATTTGTTCCGGAGGATGTCGGTCAGCAGGAACTTGCTGCCGGACGCGCTCTCGCCGAACACGCGGTTGTAGGCTCCCATCACCACCTCCACGTCTGCATCCTTCACCAGCTTCTCGAAAGCGGGAAGATAGGTCTCGTACAGGTCCTTCATCGAAGGAACGGCGTTGAAGCTGTGACGTACGGACTCAGGACCGGAATGCACGGCGAAATGCTTGGCGCAGGCGGCGGCCTTCAGGTAGAAAGGATCATCTCCCTGGATGCCTTTTACATAGGCGGTTCCGAGCGTTCCGGTAAGGAACGGATCCTCTCCATAGGTCTCCATACCGCGGCCCCATCTGGGATCCCTGAAAATGTTCACGTTCGGAGCCCAGAAAGTCAGTCCCGTGAAGCGGCTGTAGTTCTCCATTTCGCGGGCCTTGTCGAACTTGGCGCGGCCTTCGTCGGAGACTATGTCGCCGATCCTCTTCACGAGCTCGGGATCGAATGTGGCTCCCAGGCCGATGGGCTCTGGAAACACGGTGGCGCGGCCGTTGCGGGCCACTCCGTGGAGAGCTTCGTTCCACCAGTCGTAAGGCTTGATGCCCAGCCTCTCCACGCCGGGAGTGCTGTTCATCATCATCCCTATCTTCTCATCCAGCGTCATCTGCGAGATCAGGTCGGCCGCCTTCTTGTGCATCGCGGCCTCCTTGGACGACTGCTGGGCAAATGCTCCTGTAGTCAGGAAAAGTCCTGCCACGACGGACAGGACCATAGTTTTGGCTTTCATAATTATTTGCGGCGTTTTACGGTCACATTCGCGAGCTTCTCCCAATACTGGATGACTCCGCAGTGATCGTCGTTGACGTGCCCGTCGCACTTGCAGGCCTTGAATGCCTCCAGGACCTGGGTGGTAAGGGGAATGGGGGCGTCGATGGCGAGGGCTGCATCGCGGACGTTCAGAAGGTCCTTCGTGTGCATCCAGATCGGGCCGCCGGGCTTGAAGTTGCGGTCGAGGATCATAGGCATCTTGGCGTCGAGCACGGTACTGCCGGCAAGGCCTCCGCGGATGGCCTGATAGACCTTCTCGGGGTCCACGCCGGCCTTCTCGGCGAACACCATAGCCTCGGCGACGGCCGAGAGATGGAGGGCTACCATAATCTGGTTCGCGAGCTTGCAGGTGTTGCCGCTGCCGATCTCGCCGACGAGGGTGACGGCGGCGCCCATCGCGTGCAGGACGTCCTTGACGGACTCGAACACTTCCTCCTTGCCTCCGACCATAATGGACATAGTGCCGTCGATGGCCTTGGGTTCGCCGCCGCTGACGGGAGCGTCGAGCATCTCGACTCCCTTCTCCGCCACGATGGCGCAGAGCTTCTTGGAGACGACGGGGGAGATGGAGCTCATATCAATGTAGATGGAACCGGGGCGTACGCCCTCGAGGATGCCGTTGGGGCCGCACACCACACTCTCCACGTGGGGGGAGTTGGGCAGCATCGTGATGATGATGTCGCATTTGGCGGCGAGCTCGGCGGGGCTGGCGGCCGATTTGGCGCCCAGCGCCACGACTTCCTGCACCGGCTCCGGCTTGATGTCGAAAACTGTAAGGTTGAAGCCTCCCTTGAGGAGGTTCTTGGCCATCGGCTTGCCCATAACGCCAAGTCCGACGAGGCCTATCTGTCTTGTCTTGTTGTCCATATCTTTTTCCTAATAATAAAGTGCAACTTCGTTCTTGAGCTGGTTGGCGCTCATGATATAGTCCGTACCGCCGGCGGTGAACACCTGAGTCTGGGTAGGTCCGGCTTCCTCTTCGAGTGTTTCGCGGACGAATGTACCGTCAGCCTGGCGCTTGTACATGTTCAATGTCAACGGCCCGCGGCGGTTACCCACCACGAACACGGGCTCACCCTTGAACATGCCGCAGCTGAGGCCGTGGCCGAACCAAAGCTCGTCAGTATAAAGCTTGTCCCATCCTTCAGCGGAACGCTTGTAGACGTTGAGGGTGTTGCCGTGGAACGGCTCTATGGTAACCAATTCGTCCATGCCGTCTCCGTCCAGGTCGATGAGACCGAACTCGCTGACCTCGTGGTCGAACAGACGACAGACTTTCCACTTCCCGTTCTCGCGAGCCATGTAGAAGACGCCTTCCGCTCCCGAGAACAGCAGTGTATCATCCCCGTGGACGCGGGCCTTGAGCATCCCGTGGTGGCGCCAGATCTTGTCATAGACAAGCTCGGGGGCCCCGGGAAGGCCGGCTTCGTCGAGCGGTATGACATAAAGCTCGCCGCTCTGCGACCAGTCGGCGGGTTCCGCCTTGAACTTGCTGCAGGATGCGGCGAAAAGCCAGTTCCTGCCTTCCTTTTCAAGGATGTCGCAGCGATGTGCGAAGGGGAGTGCCATAGCCTTGGAAGTCTCCCAGACCTCGCCGGTACGGCGGTGCATGAAGACGCCCGCCTCCATTCCGACGAAAGGAGGGAAAAGGCCCATGATGGAGTAGAAAAGGTCGGGATGGCCAGGAACGGGGACGAAGCTCATGACTCCGCCGGGGCATCCGTTGACAAAGCTGGAAGTGCTTGCCTGGAGGTCGTGCACATAGACGGCCGGAGTAGTCTCCGATCCGGCGCCTATATATGTCACACCGTCAATTGCAAATGCATTGGCGGTATAGACGGATTGGATTTCGAGTATTGATTTCTTGTTCATTTCTCAATCAGCAAAATATAGCATACATGGCGGACATGGTCAGCATTGCCGCCAGTCCGCAGCAGAATGTACCGAGGGTGTGGAGCTTGTATCCGGTCTTGATGTTCATTCCGGACATCTGGGTGACTACCCAGAAGAAGCTGTCGTTGACGTGCGAGACCATCATCGCTCCGGAGCAGAGAGCCGTCACGAGGATGGCCTTCTCGAGCGGAGCGTCGAAGCCCATCACGCCCATCAGCGGAGCCACAATGGACGCCGTAGTGATGATCGCGACGGTGGACGAACCCTGCGCGGTCTTGAGCGCGAAAGCGATCAGGAACGGCAGCCAGATGCCGAGATTGTACTTCGACAGGGTGTCTCCCAGGACGTCGGCGATGCCGGAGTCGCGGAGGATCATTCCGAACGACCCTCCCGCGGCGGTGATCATAATGATGATGGCCGCGGACGTGAGCGACTTGCCCACCCAGCCCGTCGAGGAGAGCATCTCCTTGTCGAACTTCTTGGGAAGCGTGAAGGCCAGGACCATTCCGATCAGAAGGGCCATCACAGGCTCGCCTATGAAGCCGATGAGCTTTGCGACGGTCCCGTCTCCGAAAGGAGCCGAAGGGAACGACGACACCGACTTGAGCACAATCAGCAGAAGGGGGATCACTACGGGAAGGAAGGACCTCGTGGCGGAAGGGGCATGTTTGACTTTCTCGACGATGTCGGCATCCGTTTCGTTGGGGTCTGGGTCTATATAAGTGCGTGTAGCCCATTTGGTTACGAACAACCAAGCGACGAGCAGCGGCAGGATGCTGGCTGCTATGCCGGTGAGGATGACCAGGCCGAGGTCGGCTTCCATGATGCCCGCGGCTGCGATAGGTCCGGGGGTAGGAGGGATCAGGCAGTGGGTGATGGTGAGACCGAGGCCGAGGGCGCATGCTGTGGCCGCCAGGGTGATCCCGGCTTTCTTGGAGAGTGCGCGGTTCAGCGGAGTGAGGATCACGAAGCCGGAATCCGCGTAGACCGGGATGGAGATGAAATATCCGAGGATAAGCATCGCCAGCGGTACGCGCTTCTCTCCGACGAGTCCCAATACACTCCGGGCCATCACATATGCGCCTCCGGACTCTTCGAGGAAGGTCCCGATGATACATCCGATCACAATCACGATGCCGATGGAACTGACAGTGCTGCCGAATCCGTTGTTGACCGACGAGATGATCTTGTCGAGCGGTATGCCGGAGCACAGTCCGTATCCGATAGCCGCGATGATGAGGGCCAGGAACGGGTGCAGCTTGAACTTCGTCGTCGATATGACGATGAAGGCGATAGCCAGGATGAGGAGAACGATCAGCATAACCCGCTATGCGAGGAGTTCCTTGATGGTGTCTGCCATGGTGTGGAGGATCAGGTAGCATGATGCCGAGCCTGCATCCATCACGCCTCTGGAGCGTTCTCCGAGCCGGCTTGAGCGGCCGAGTTTGGCGACCATGTCCACGGTGCTGTCGCGGCCCTTGAGGGCTGCGGCGTCCATGGCGTCGAGGGCCGCCTCGAAGGAGAGGCCCTCGGCAGCTGCGCCGCTGTATGCCTCGTCCGCAGGGATGAGGACATCCATCAGTGTCTTGTCTCCAACCTGGGCGGGAGAGATGGCGTGGATGGCATTGAGGGCAGCCTTGAGCGCCTGGCCGAATTCGTCGCGACCTATCTCCGGCACTCCTTCGAGAGCCTTGCCGATGGAGAGAAAGAACTTGCCGTAGAGGGGACCCATCGAACCTCCGATCTTCATCATGAGGATCTTGCCGAGTGTCTTCAGCCCGTATGTGAAGTCGCCGGGCTGCTTGTCAAGGGCCTCACGGCAGAGGGTGAATCCCTTGTTCATGTTGATACCATGGTCGCCGTCGCCGATGGCGCCGTCGATGTCGCTCAGGTATTGTTTGTTTTCCTGGATGGCGAGGATGAGCCTGTCAACGACCAGGCTGCCCGCTTCTTGGGTGAACTTTTCCATTGTCTCTCAGTCTTTGGGATATTGGGTGAGACCGACGGAGTTGCATTCGAGGTCAAAGCACTCCTTGAGCTCGTCGTCCAGTTTCATGAGCGTGAGCGTGATGCCGGCCATCTCAAGCGATGTGAAATAATTGCCTACAAGGGCCTGGTGAACCTTGATGCCTTTCTCCGTAAGGATCTTCTCGACCTCTCCGTAGAAGATGTACTGCTCGAGGAGGGGAGTGGAACCGAGGCCCGAGACGAGGACGACGACCTCATCGCCGGAAGCGAAAGGCAGGTCGGGCAGGATGACGTCGCACATGCGCTTCGCAATCTGCCCGGCGGTTTCAAGCTTCGCGACCTCGATGCCGGGCTCGCCGTGGTGGCCGATACCGACCTCCATGTATCCGGGCTCGATGGTGAAATTGGGGTGACCCACTTCGGGGATGGTGCAGGGGCTGAGACCGACACCCATGCTGCGGGTGTTGTCGATGGCCTTCTGCGCGGCTGCAAGGACCTCGTCCAGGCTTCCGCCCATCGCGGCCTTGGCGCCTCCGACCTTCCACATCAGGATCTCTCCCGCGACTCCGCGCCTCTTCTCACGGGTCTCCTTGGGGGACGAAGGAACGTCGTCGTTAGCGACGACCTTGCCGACCTTGATACCGTCATCCTCTGCCAGTTCCATGGCCATGGCGACATTCATGTTGTCGCCGGCATAGTTGCCGTAAAGGATGGCGACGCCCTTGCCGGCGTCAGCCTCGTGGATGGCATCGTAGAACATCTGTGCGGGCGGCGAGGAGAAGAGTTCTCCGATGGCGACGGCATCGCACATGTTCTTGCCGATATAGCCGATGAAGGCCGGCTTGTGGCCGGATCCGCCGCCGGTGACAATACCAACCTTACCCTCGACGGGGCAGGCCTTGTATTTCAGGACGCGCTCGTTCTCGGTGGTTGAGACGATGTCCTGATGCGCTTTGACGAAGCCCTGGAGCATTTCGTCGACGACGCATGACGGGTCATTGATGATCTTTTGCATAATTGTGTGGTTATTTGGATTCAAACGATTGTTTCTCAAGTGCATGCATCTGGTCGACCTTGGGCTGCGAGCCGCCGCCCTGGAACTCCGATGCGAGCCAGGCGGTCACGATGGTCTTGGCAAGTTCGGGGCCGATGACGCGGGCGCCCATGGTCAGGACCTGGGCGTCGTTGCTCTTGCGGAGCCTCTCGGCCGAAAAGACGTCGTGGCATACTCCGGCATAGACGCCTCTGACCTTGTTGGCTATCATGGCCATTCCGAGGCCGGTGCCGCAGATGAGGATGCCCCTTTCAAAGGAACCGTCCTGGATCTTCAGGGCGAGATTGTATCCGATTTCGGGATAGTACGCGCCGGGATGGGATCCGAGATAGTCGAGATCCACGGCCTCGACTCCACTTTTCTCAAGATGCGCCACGATGGTTTTCTTCAGGTCGATGGCGGCATCGTCACAGTCAATTACAACTCTCATAGATACTTAAGGTTATTGTGTTTTATTCTTGATGAATTCTGAAGGCAGCTTGCCGAACTGTTTCTGGAAACTGAGCGTGAAATACGAAGGGGAGGAATACCCGACGAGGTATGCGACTTCGTTGATGCGGTAGTTGTTCTCCGCAAGGAGTTCGACGGCCTTCTTGAGGCGGCTGATCCTGACGTATTCGTTCACGGTCAGACCGGTATTGGCCTTGACCTTGCGGGTAAGGGTGGCGCGTGATACCGCCATGGCATCCGCCAGCCTGTCTATGGTAAGCTCGGTTTCCGAAATGTGGTCCTGTATGAATGAATGCAGCGAGTTCATGAAATCCTCCTCGATCTTGCTTACGCTCGAGAAACTGTAATGCGAAAGGGGAGAGGATGAGAACTGCTCGTTCCTGATATCCCTGTTGCGGAATAGGTTGCTGATGTTGGCTTTCAGGACATCCATCTTGAAGGGTTTCTCGATGTATGCGTCGGCTCCAGACTTGAGCGAACGTATATGCGTTTCGACTCCAACGGCTGCGGTAAGGAGCAATACGGGGATATGGCTCAGGCTGATATCCTCCTTGATGGCGTTGCAGAGCTCGCATCCGTCCATCTTAGGCATCATGATGTCGCTTACGACGAGGTCCACGCGGGAATTCCTTACAATGGAAAGGGCTTCTTCGCCGTCACCGGCTGAAAGGATATCATAGTCCTTGACCAGGGCGTCGCGGATGAGGTCGCGCATGGTATCGTTGTCCTCGACTACGAGTACGACGGCTTTCTGGCCGGGCATGTCCGGAATGTCGTCCTCCGGTATGGACGGCACCTTGGCGGCAGGAGTTTCGCTGCGGGTCTCCTGGACCGCTTTCTCGGGGATCTCAAGGACAAACGAGTTCAGGTCCTTGACTGAAGTGTCTAGATAGAGCCTGCCCTGGTGGAGCGAAGCGATCTTGCGCGAATAGGTTAGACCGAGTCCCGTGCCGTTCTTCTCCAGGGACTTGCTCTGGTAGAAGGCCTCGAATATGAGCTCGCTTTCCTCTTCCGGTACGCGCACACCGTCGTTTTCCACGCGTATGACAACCTTTTCATTCTCTTCCTTGACATCGACGTCGATCTTGGAATTGGAGTACTTTATGGAGTTGGAAAGCAGGTTGCAGACAACGCTTTCGATAGCGTCGGCATCGCAGACCGCCATGATGGAGTCATTGGAGAAAGAGGAGGTGAACTCGAGTCCGCGTGCCTTGGCAGCCGTCTCGAAAGAGTTGATGGACTTGCGCACGATGGCGCAGATATCCTCGGTCGTGAATACAAGGTGTGTGCGGCCGCTGTCCATCTTGCGGAAGTCCAGAAGGTCGTCGCAGAGTTTCTTGAGCCTCTCGACATTGAGGCGCATGGCATTCATGTCATCCTTGACGCCTTCAGTGACCTTGCGTTCGGAAACGGTCTTGTCCAGCAGGATCTGCAGCACAGACACAGGGGTCCGGATCTCGTGGGCGATATTGGTGAAGAAATCCATCTTCTCGTGTGCGAGATCCTTTTCTTTCTTGGCTTCCACAAGCTCGAGACGGCGCTGGGCCTCAGCCTCGCGTTTCCTGTTCTTCTGGTGGAAATAACTGAAAACCAATCCGGCCAGAAGAAGCATGTAGATCAGCCATGCCAGTTTGGAACGATACCATGGGGCAACGACTGATATGTCCAGGGCAGCTTCTGTCGACTCATCTTCACTGTCGGCGAAATTGACGGTGAAGCGGTAGGCGCCGGGCCTCAGGCCGGCATAGGCAATATGGTTTTCGTCCGTCACGATATTGTTCCGGAACCCTCTCTTGACCAGCTGACACTCATATCTCTCGATATTTGGGCTCGCATAGTTCATGGCCGAGTAGGTGATGGAGATGAAGGCAGCATCTTTCTGCTTGACGCGTATGGACTCGGACGTGATGGATGAACGGCCCTTCTGGGATGCGACGGCGCTTCCTCTGGACGAGCCGAGCGTGATGTCCGTGATCCTGATGGGGGAGTGGCCGAACCTTTCCTGAATGTATTCGGGCTCGAACATAAGCAAGCCTTCGTTGGTACCGAGGAAAACGAGGCCGTCAGGAGACTTGTAATTGCTCCCGAAAGTGAAATGCCTTCCGATGACATTGTCGGCCTGCATAAAGGTTCCGAGTACTCTTTCTTCCTTGGGGTCGAAGTCTACCAGACCCATCGTGGTGGCAATCCAGAAATGACCGTCCTCATCCTCGGTAATGCTTCCTACGGAGTTGGACGGCAGGCCGTTAGACTTGTCAAAATGCTTGACCTCCACGGTGTTGCCGTCGGCAGATATGTCAATCTTGCATACTCCGGCTCCGTCCGTCGTAGCCCAGAGTGCTCCGCGTGAATCCAACGTAAAGCTTGTAATGGCTTCGCCCTGGGCTGCCTGGACCTTCCTGTATGAACCTGTCGGGAGGTCATAGATACCGAATCCCTGATAGAAAGTACTGATGACCAGACGCTCGCCCTTATCTTCAATGATACTGTGGACGAACGGCTTGCCGACCACGTCGACAAGCTCGAAAGCGTCGGCTGAAGCATTGAAGCGATACATGCCCTCCCTGGTGCCTGCGTAGATGCAGCCGTCGCTGGCCTTCATGATGGTCATGCAGTCATTGCTTGGCAGATGATACTTTCTCACAGCCTTTCCTGCTATGGGATCGAAAGCGGTGATACCGTCTCCATAAGACGCGATCCAAATCAGGGAACCTATGCGGGTAAGGTCGGTGATAGCCGTTCCGAAAGCTACGCCGGCATAAGGAGTGAAATCGGCAAACGACTGGTCCTTAGGGTTGAAGCGACAGAGATATCCCTCCTCACTTCCGATCCATACCATTCCGTCCGGTCCGTCACAGACCGCGCGGACGGTGTTGCCGACGAGGGTATGTGGCGTGTCATCGGAGACAAAGCGGCTGAAGCCGACCTCGTATGTCATCCAGCATCTAAGACCTCCATTCCAAGTCCCTGCCCAGACATTACCATACCTGTCGCTGAACAGGCAACGGACACTCTCGCCTCCGAGGGTGGCGATGTTCAGCTCATCCGGGAACTGTTTCTCTACTGAACGCGTGGCCGGATCATAGATGAGCAGACCGTATGTCGTGCCGATCCAGTACAGGCCATCCTCATGGAGGAGGCATTGTACTTCGGCCTTGTTCAGGATGAGATTGTCATCTATGAGGGACTCGGTGGAGCCGGAATCAAGGTCGGCAAGGCAGACTTCGTGAAGGCCGTTGCTGACAAGCAGTTTGGAATCGCCTAAACTCTCTATGAACTGGAAACTCGCTCCGGGACGGTCAGTCCGTACGGATTTTACATTCCCGGAAGTGGTGTTGAGTACGTAAATGCTGTTGTTGCGCGCCGTGAATACAAGGTTGCCGTCTGATGTGACACATGCCCTGAATGGGGAGAAAGACGTGGACTCCGTCATGTTGGAAACATCACCTGTGGCCTTGTCATACTTCAATATGCCGTTTGAAGATGTAAGCCATACTGCACCGTCGGCCGTTATGTCGATGTCATTGACGACAGTATCCTGCAGGTCCTCGATAAGAGTGAAGCTGTCCGAGTAGATATCATAGTATCCGGTGCCATGCTGGGAGAGTATCCATACGCAACCATCGGCATCGAGGCTAACAGCCAAAGTGTTAGGGGCACACTGCCCGAGATAGTCGGCATTTGAAAACGGTACGAACTCCTCACCGGTATAGTAGAAGACACCGTCTTTGGATCCCACCCAGATACGGCCGAAAGCGTCCTGGCAGACGGAAGATATGTATGCCTCGGGCAGGCCTTCCCAACTGGTGAAGCGGGCATAGAAATGATGCGGCTGAGCGGCATTTGAGACGGTGCAGCAAAGCAGGATCGCGAGTATCGTCAGTCTGAAATTCTTCATATCGGATCAATAAGCTTCACAAAGTTAGGACTTCATTATAAAAGAAGGTATAACAATAACGCGGCGATATATAAAAAATGAATCTTTGGCGGTTAATTACATCTTATTAGCCGAAAATGATATTTTCAGATAAAGATAGTGAAAAATAAAACCTTTTGGCTTGTTATTGTAAATAGCGGATCAATTCGTAAAAAAGCCGGGTAAGTGTTAAACCGTTTTATATTAAATGATTCGTAAATGGCATTCCATAAATATATATAACGGTAATTTTGGCCCAGTTGAAATCACACTTATTATAACCAATACTCAATTCTATTTTATGAAACACCTAATTCAGAGCAAGTTTCGCATTTTCGCCATATTGGCGATCGCAGCGATCTTCGGCCAGGTGAGCGCTTTCGCACAGCAGAGGGCCATCACCGGCACCGTGCTTGATGGTACAGGCCAGCCTGTAATCGGCGCATCAGTCATGCTGGTGGGCAACAGTACTACGGGAACCGTCACGGACGTTGACGGAAACTTCTCGCTGACTGTTCCTAACGGATCCACACTCAGTGTTTCCTGCATCGGTTATTCCACCCAGACTTTCGTAGTCGGCAGTCAGTCCGTCTACAACATCGTCCTTCAGGAGGATACCGAGTTCCTTGAGGAAACGGTCGTCATCGGATACGGCGTACAGAGAAAGAGCGACCTCACCGGCTCTGTTTCCTCCATCCGTGAGGAAGAGTTCCAGAACAGGTCCACTTCCGATGCCGCCGCAGCCCTCCAGGGCAAGGCCGCCGGTATCCACATCATCAACAGCTCCGGTGCTCCTGGTGCTTCGGCAGCCATCCGCGTCCGCGGTTATTCCTCCAACTCCGGCAACATCGGACCTCTCCTCATCGTCGATGGATTGAAGGTTGACAATATCAGCTATCTCGATCCTTCCATGATCCAGAGCATGGAGGTCCTGAAGGACGCTGCTTCCGCCGCCATCTATGGTGCACAGGCCGGTAACGGTGTCGTGCTCATCACTACGAAGAGCGGTTCCGCCAACAACGGCCGCTCCAGCATTACCTATGATTATAAACTGACCCGCCAGACCCTTGGCAAGAAGGCTGAGATCTTCCGTGCGAAGGACTGGATCGCTTACAAGCAGGCTTCCGGTATCGACATGGAAGGCGCTATGGCAGCCAACAAGTATGACGGTACCGATACCGACTGGTTCGACGTCGTCTTCGAACCTACCCTTTCACCCCAGCATTCCATCTCCTTCCAGGGCGGTAACAACAAGGGACATTTCTTCACCTCCCTCAACTACCTCAGGAACAACGGTATCATCGTCGGCGACAAGGACGAATACACCCGTCTCAGCGCCCAGATCAATGCCGATTACCAGATCTATGACTGGATCCAGATCGGTGTCAACACCTCCATGGAAAGCCGTTCGTCCAAGGGCGTTTCCCAGCAGGGCCGTTATGGTTCGATGCTCGGTTCCGTCCTGACTATCGACCCTCTTACCCCTGTTTATTATACCGATCCCAGCCAGTTCGCTCCCGGTATGCTCGAGGCTTATGAGAAAGGCCAGAACATCATGAAGGACCCTGTCACCGGATACTGGTATGCCACTTCCAAGTACGTGGATGATGACAACGGCAGCCCGTTCATCCAGAGGGACAAGACCGACTCCACCAACGAGGGCCTCAACTTCCGCGGTACCCTCTATGCCAACTTCACTCCTTTCAAGGGATTCACTTTCACCTCCCGCTTCGGTTACAGGGCCGCACAGTCCTCGTCCCACAGCTTCAGCGAGCCGTACTATGCTACCAAGCTTGCCTACACCGACAATTACAGCATTTCAGCAAACGCCAATACCAGCAAGTATTATCAGTGGGAGAACTTCGCCAACTACATCCTCAATGTCGGGAAGCATGCCATGACCGCCATGGTCGGTATGTCCTATACAGAGAGCACCAATGACAATGTCAGTGCTTCCGCCTCCGGTCCCGATATCCTCATCGGATACGAGCCCAACTTCAGGTATCTCAACTATGTGAATACCAATGACAACACCACGAGGACCTTTGGCAACGCCCCCGGCAGGTCGGCCAGCCTCTCTTACTTCGGCCGTCTGACCTACAGCTATGACAACCGCTACAGCTTCCAGGTCAACTTCCGTGCTGATGCATTCGACTCCTCCAAGCTATCCAAGCAGGCACGCTGGGGTTATTTCCCTTCCTTCTCCGCAGGATGGACCGTCAGCAACGAGTCCTGGTTCAAGCAGAATGTCAACCGCGACATCGTCTCCTTCCTCAAGTTCCGCGCTTCATGGGGTATCAACGGTAACGTCAACGTGCTGAGCGGCTACCAGTATGCCACCAGCATCGGATACAACTCCAAGATGTATCAGTTCCACTATGACGATCCCACCTTCTCGTACGGTTCCGCTCCTAACGGACTGGCAAACCCGAACCTGAAATGGGAGACTTCCAACCAGCTCGACCTCGGTCTCGACGCCCGTTTCTTCAACAACCGCCTCACCTTTGGTTTCGACTATTTCGACAAGAGGACCGAGGACCTTCTCGTGAGCATTGCGCCTATCCCTGAGATTGGTGTGAACAGCACTTATGTCAATGCCGGTTCCGTGCTCAACACCGGTCTTGAGTTCGAACTCAGCTGGAAAGACAATATCGGTGATTTCGGTTATTCCATCAGTGGCAACCTCTCCAAGCTCCACAATGAAGTGACCTATCTCGATCCTTCCATCTATCGCCTGGAGAACGGCAACCTCTCATACAACAACCCGTTCACGACTGCATTCGAGGTCGGATATCCCATCTGGTATTTCCGTGGATATAAGTTTGTCGGTGTCGACACCGAGAGCGGACAGCCTAAGTTCGAGGATGCTGAAGGCGAGATCCTTGTCGGCAACAAGGTGACCGACGGCGACAGGAAGTTCATCGGAAAGGGTATTCCTGACTACACCTATGGTCTCACCCTGAATTTCGATTACAAGGGCTTCGACGTCAGCATCTATGGAACCGGTACCATCGGCAACAACATCATGAACATGTTCTACCAGGCCGACTCCAACATGCGCAACTCCCTCCGCTACTTCTATGAGAATGCGTGGACTGAGTCCAACAAGAACGCTACCGTCCCCAGCTGTATCTCCGTAGCCAACTCCTGGCCGTTCTGGGCTTCCTCCGGCGCAATGTTCGACGGAAGCTACTTCAAGATCAAGCAGATCCAGCTCGGTTACTCCCTGCCTTCGTCCCTGACCAAGAAGATCTTCATCAACAGGGCAAGGGTCTACGTCTCCATTGACGACTACTTCACCTTCACCAAGTATCCTGGCTTCGATCCCGAGACCGCAACCTCCGGAACTTCGACCAACATGGGTATGGACCTCGGTTCCTATCCTACCTCCAGGAAGATTGTCGGTGGTGTTTCCATAACCTTCTAATATACCAGTGCGCAATATGAAAAAGTCATTATTCATCATAATGGTTGGTCTTGCAGGTCTTTTCGCCACTTCCTGCAATGAGGACTTGCTTGATATCCCCCAGAAGGGCGTTATCCCCATGGAGGCTTTCTATCAGACCGACGAGGATGCCGAGTCGGCACTGACCTCCGTGTATCACGGATTCGCGACCAACATGTGTTCCATCAAGGCTATCGGCCAGAACATCTTCACGGCATATATGTTTGCCCAGAACCTTCCCGGCGATGACGTCTATGCCGCCTGCAAGGAGTATGGCAACAACGACTGGCAGGCCGAGATGGACGAGTTCCGCTACGATCCGAGCAACTATATCATCTCCACCCTTTACAGGAATTCCTACCTGGCGATCTATTACACCAACCTTGTCACTGACAACTTCAAGTACGGTGAAAGTGCAGTCAAAGACCGCGTCATCTCCGAGGCCAGGGTCATTCGCGCCTTCCTCTATATGACTCTTGCCATATACTGGGGCAATCCTCCGCTCGTGGACCACGTCCTCGAAGGCAGTGACAAGCCCGGCAACTATGAGGGCGGCCAGAAGGGCCTTCTCGAGTGGTGTGCCAAGGAGTGCGAAGAGTCCGCTCCGTATCTTGATGAGAGGAAGAGCACTGCCGACAAGGATGGTACCTTCCACGCTACCAAGGGTCTCGCCTGGACCGTCCAGGGCAAGTGCCTCCTCTTCCTCGGGGAATATGCGAAGGCCAAGACCGTCCTCAAGAAGATCATCGATTCCGGCAAGTATGCCCTTGTACCCGGCGAGCGCTGGAGCGAGCTGTTCCACGTCGAGGGTGACGGCAACGAGGAGAAGATCTTCGAGAGCAATGTCGCCTACAATCCCAATGTATCTTCCTTCACTGTAATGTACAACTATTCCACCTGGCAGCAGGCCAATATGTGGTGCTGGCGAGGTGACCGTTTCGCCCGTGTACCTATCCAGGTCGGTATGAACAAGAACGGCTGGGGCGGACTCGGCGTCAATGTCGATTTCGCCAGGGAATTCGTCGCGAACGACGGAGACTCCTACAGGCGCAAGGGTTCCATCCTTTCCTACGACGAGGTCCTGTACGAGCTTGACTACACCCAGGATGTCGATGAGAACAATGCCAAGTGGACTGTCAACGGCCAGGAAGTCGTTGGTCCCAAGACCCAGGATCCCCTCAGGGGTGTCAGCGACCTCCGCGGCGTCTATGGCAACGGCGAGTATCTGCAGTACAAGAGAATCGTCAGCCCCAACGACGTCAAGGGACACTCCGGCTGGAGCGAGGCGAACTATCTCTTCTTCCGCTATGCTGAAGTCCTCCTTATGTATGCTGAGTGCTGCGCCCGCGTCGGCGATACCGACGGAAGCGGCCTCAAGGCCCTGAATGACATTCAGAGGCGTGCCGGCGGCACCGCCCCTGTCACCTCTCTCACTCTCGAGAACGTCAAGAGGGAGAAGAAGTTCGAGCTGTGGACAGAATGCTGCCGCTACGCCGACTGCCTCCGCTGGGGCGACCTCGACGGCATGAAGAAGGCAGGTTCCGAGGTCCCTACCCTCAAGGACAGTTTCTTCTATGCTGAGAATCCTACTCCCGAGCATCATGCTGTCGTGACCATGCACAACTTCAACGACGATCCCGCTTATGGCAACGGCAAGGAGCACGGCTTCAAGACCGGCAAGCACGAGCTCTTCCCGTTCCCGGATCTCGAGACTTCCATCAATCCCAACATAGTTCAGAATCCCGGTTGGTAATAATATTGGTTAATAGGGAATTATCATGTATCACTGGGTAAAAACTATCCTTTGCCTTGTTTCGGCTTCTCTTCTTTCCCTGCAGGCTTTCGCCGCAGGGGAAGGGGAGAGGGCGGAGCTCGGCCATTACTTCGCTCCCGCTACAGCAGAACCTACTACTCCGGACTCTGAAGGCTTCATACGCAGGTGGACTATCCTGGAACCCATTGCCAAGAATTTCAGCAGCAATGCCCAGCTCACGGACAACTTCCTCATGGAAACCATGTCCGAGGAATACTTTAAGGACCAGTTCACGGTCATACCCGTGGACGGTTCCAAAGTCAAATATGGCAAGTCGACCCTCCTGTGGCACTCGCTTGACTCAAAGAAATTCTTCATCAACCTGTTGCGCTTTGCCGAAGGCTATGGCAAAGAGTATTTCCAGCAGATGTACTGGGCTGTGGCCATCATCGACTGCGAAGAGGATATCGAGGATGTCCGGCTGGCGGGCGGAGTGAACTCCGGAGCCGTCTGGTATCTGAACGGTGAGGAGGTCCTCAGGCTCACCAACGACCGTGACCTTATCGTGGACGACTGCATGTCGCAGAGGTTGACGCTCAAGAAGGGCAGGAACATCCTCCGCGGAGCAGTGCTCAACGGCCAGGGAATGGCCACATTCTGCCTGCGTTTCGTTGACGGCAACGGCCGCCCCGTCACAGGCTATACGCTTTCTTGCGAACTCCCTAAAAAGAAGAAGTGATATGAAGAAGACAGCATTAACTGCCCTCACGGCATTGTTCCTCTCCATCGTGGCTTCCGCACAGATAGGGAGTCCATACATTCATGACCCTTCCACCGTCGTCGAATGCGACGGCAAGTACTATACTTTCGGAACCGGCAGCGGAGGCCTTATCTCCGAGGACGGTTGGAATTGGCACAGCGGCGGAGTCCGCCCCGGCGGCGGAGTCGCCCCCGATGCTATCAAGATCGGCGACCGCTATCTCGTCGTCTATTCTACCGGCAATGGCTCCGGCCTCCGTTACAGTTCCCACGTGTATGCGATGTGGAATAAGACGTTGGATCCCGAGTCCCCTGATTTCGAGTACTCCGAGCCGATGGACCTTGGCGGGTCGAACGGTTATGAGGATTGTGACGGCATCGATCCCGGCCTGATGATGGGCCCCGATGGCAGGCTTTGGCTTGTCTACGGCACCTATTTCGGCTATCTGCGCATCAAGGAACTCGATCCCAAGACGGCTCAGCCCATCAGCGAGCCTGTCGATGTAGCGCTCTCCTGCGAAGCCGGAGAGATGATGTACAACGACGGATGGTACTATCTGCTCGCAACCCACGGCACCTGCTGCAGCGGGGTCAACTCCACGTACGAAATCATCGTCGGCCGTTCCAAGAACCCTACCGGTCCTTATGTGGACAATGTAGGCCGTGACATGATCCATGGAGGAGGAAAGCTTGTTCTCGCTTCCGAGCCCCGCCGTATCGGCGCCGGCCATTTCGGCCGTTTCATCGTCGGCGACGGCATTGAGAAGATGTCGTTCCATTTTGAGGGTGATCTCGACCGCAGCGGAAGGAGCGTACTTGCCATTCGTCCGCTCATGTGGAAGAACGGCTGGCCCGTGGCTGGCGAACCTTTCGAGAACGGAGAGTACAGCCTTGTCTCAGAGAGAAGGGGTTATGCCCTGGAACTCGCCGTCAATAATGTCCCGATGGCCGGTGGCATGAGAGGTTTCAACCGCAACGGTGACGACAACGTCGTGGCCCTTGAGGACCAGAAACTGGAAGATGTCGTTGGCACATGGCCGAAGGGCGAGATCGCTCTCCGCATCGGGCCCGAACTCTTCAGGCCTCACCAGGCATGGGAGATCACCGAAGTCCCCGAGCTTGGCGGTTACATCGGCGGTGCATATTGCAAGATCACCATCGCCGGGACCGGCCGTGCGCTTGCTGCGACTGCAGACAAGGAGATCGTCACGGTGCCCGAATTCACCGGCGCTCCCGAGCAACTGTGGAGAATCGACCGTCTGACCGACGGAACCTACAGGATCATGCCTAAATCCGTTCCCGGTACGGACGAGGAGCTCGTTCTCGTCTCCGTTGCCGACAGCACGCCGTCACTTGGCGTATTCAACCCTGACAGCGACAACTCCAAGTGGAACCTTGTAAGACATTGATACAATGAAAAGAAGTTTCAGAATCCTTCTGCTCCTGGCTTTGATGGCAGTCACAGCAGTCCAGGTGCAGGCGCAGAAGAAGAACTCCAAGATCGACGTGGCAGAGGCGCTGAAAGGCTATTTCAAGCCCGTCACCACTCCTTCGGCCACTCCGGATGCGGAAGGGTTCATCCGTCGCTGGATGATACTCGAGCCGATCAGCAAGCCCAATCCCACGAACAGGGTTTTTACGGACTCCTATACCCGTGAGAATCTCAGCGTGGAGTACTTTCCTGACCAGCTGACAGTCCTTCCCAAAGACGGAGACAAGGTCAAGGTCACCATGGAGTATCAGCCTCCGGTGAACCTGAGCTCGAACCGTCCCGCAGCCCAGCCGCAGCAGGACCAGCCGATATTCGTGAAGGCGACATTGACCTGGCACGCCCTTGACAGCGACCATTTCTTCGTCAAGCTCTTCCGCTTCGCTACCGGCCTCGACAAGGACCGTTACGGCGTCATCTTCTGGACCGTGACCGTCATCAACTGCGAGGAAGACATCGAGAACGTCAGGCTTGCAGTCGGCTCGAACAAGGCTGCGAGATGGTGGGTCAACGGCGAGGAGGTGCTGCTGCTGGCGGGTGACCGCCACATGGGCGTCGACAGCGCCGTGTCCGACCGTGTCACCCTGAAGAAAGGTAAGAATATCCTCCGCGGCGTCACCATGAACGGCCCCGGCATGAGCGAGTTCTGCGCCCGTTTCATCGACGATACGGGGAAGCCCGTCACCGGATATACCATTACGTGCAACTGATAATCAAAGGCTTGAATCATGAAAAGAACGATAATCATTTCCATAATGCTCCTTGCCGGAGTATCGTTGCACGCCCAGACGGGTGCTCCCTATATCCATGATCCGTCGTCCATCGTAAAGAGCGACGGCAAATACTTCACCTTCGGTACCGGTGGCGGTGGCCTCATCTCCGAGGACGGCTGGAACTGGCACAGCGGGGCCGTAAGGCCCGGCGGCGGTGCCGCTCCGGACGCCATCAAGATCGGAGACCGCTATCTTGTCGTCTATGGTACGACAGGAGGTGGAATGGGTGGCGGTCACGCCAGCAAGATCATGACGATGTGGAACAAGACGCTCGATCCGGATTCCCCGGACTTCGCTTACTCCGAGCCCGTGATGGTTTGCGAGTCGCTTGTGGATGAGGACTTCAACGCCATCGATCCTGGCGTCCTGCTGGATCCGACCACAGGCAGGCTCTGGCTTACTTGCGGTACTTATTTCGGACATATCCGCCAGGTCGAGCTCGATCCCAAGACCGGATTCCGTGTAGAGGGCAATGAAGCCATCGACGTCGGAAGGAACATGGAAGCTTCGACCATGATGTACCGTGACGGTTGGTATTACCTTCTCGGTACTCACGGAACCTGCTGCGACGGAGTCAACTCCACCTACAATATCGTGGTAGGACGCTCGCGCAACGTCAACGGACCGTTCATCGACAATGTCGGACGTTCCATGATCCAGGGCGGCGGCAAGTCCGTCGTCACTACCGAAGGCAGGCTTGTAGGCCCCGGCCATTTCGGACGTTACATCGAGGAGGAAGGCGTTGAGAAGATGTCTTTCCACTGGGAGGCCGACATGGACCAGAGCGGCAGGAGCGTACTGGCTATCCGCCCGCTCCTGTGGAAAGATGGCTGGCCGGTGGCCGGCGAGGCTTTCCACGAGGGTACCTATGAGATCCAGTCTGTCCGAAGCGGCTACGCCCTTGAACTTGAGGTGGACTTCGTCCGCGCCCAGGGCGCCATGCGCGGCTTCGGCAGGGGCAATGAACCTCAGCCCAACGTCGTCCTTGAGGAACAGAAACTCGAAGAGGTAGCCGGTACTTGGCCGGAAGGCGTCATCGGGGCCAGGAACGGCTACTATATGGGCAGGCCTTGGCAGAGGTGGAGCGTTATCCCCGTTCCCGAGGCTGGCGGCTATCTCGGCGGTCCTTACTACAAGATCGTCATCGCGGGTACTGACCGCGCCCTTGCTGCAAATGACAAGGCCGAGGTCGAGACCGTCCCGGCATTCACCGGCGCTCCCGAGCAGCTCTGGCGTATCGACCAGCTGACTGACGGAACTTACCGCATCATGCCGAAGTCCATCCCAGGACACGACGAACCCTATGCTCTCGTTTCCCTTGGTGACTGCTCTCCGACGCTTGCTCCGTTCGATTTCAAGAGCGACAATTCCAAGTGGGATTTCAGATGTTATTCACCTGTTAAATAGACCTGTATGAAAGCTTTCAACAGAATAGGCATCGTCCTGGCAGCCCTGATTGCCCTCATCTCCTGCGCTTCCGCACCGAAGGAGCCAGCCGAGATACCGGGACTCAAGGATGTTTACAAGGACGCCTTCAAGATCGGTGCTGCCGTCAGTTCGTTTGAGGTGAGCGGACGCAACCCTGAATATGAGGCATTGATCCTCAAGCATTTCAATTCGCTTACCCCGGGCAATGAACTCAAGCCCGAGTCCCTTCATCCCAGACCGGATGTCTGGAACTGGGAACGCGCCGACCGCTATGTCGACTTTGCCAAAGAGCATGGGATGTTCACTATGGGACACACGCTGTGCTGGCACAACCAGACTCCCGAATTCTTCTGGAATGATGAGAAGGGCAATCCCAAGAGTCACGATGAGCTCGTAGAGACTCTCCGGAGCTATATCGAGACCGTCTGCACCCACTTCAAAGGCAGGGTAGACGCGTGGGACGTCATCAATGAGATCGTCTCCGAACAGGGCGGATACCGCGACAAGGGCTGGGTCCACGCTTTCGGTGGCGAGGAGTATGGTGACGAGATCGTCAAGACAGTTTTCCGCTTCGCCGAGCAGTATGCTCCGGACACCGAGCTCTACTACAACGAGTTCAATGTATGGCGTCCTTCCAAACTTGAGGGTGTCCTTCACATCGTGAAGATGCTGAAGGAAGAAGGCATCCGTATCGACGGCGTCGGCATCCAGGCTCACTGGGGACTCAACTATCCGAAGAACCAGTATGTGGTGGATGCTATCGAGAAGATCGCTGCACTGGGCGTGAAGGTGATGATCACCGAGATCGACATCGACGTGCTCCCTCTTACCAGGGAAGGCCAGGTCATCGGCCAGGTCATGTCGGATCCTCAGTTCCAACTCGAGGAGTTCAAGGAATACCTTGATCCGTATAGGGATGGTCTCCCGGCAGAAGTTGAGAAGCAGCTCGCCGACAGGTATGAGGAGCTATTCAAGATCTTCTACGACCACCGTGACGTGATCGACCGCGTTACTTTCTGGGGCGTCCAGGATGGAGGCTCATGGAAGAACGGTTATCCGGTTCCCGGCCGTACCAACTATCCGTTGTTATTCCGCAGGGACCTTACACCGCACGATGCGTTCTATCGTGTGATTGCGATACCCAAATAAAAAAACGGGAGCTTCGAAAGCTCCCGTTTTTTATTGTTTCTTATAAGGTTTCAGGATTGAGGCGTACTTCTCAAGCAAGGTCCGCACGGCCTTGGCGTCTCCGCTTCTCCTCAACTGCTCAACCTGCCATGTCGGGGCTTCGTACATAGGGGCGAGCTGAGCCGACTCGAGCATGTTGGCTCCCACTTCTGCGATGTGGATGCCTGTCTCGAAGTCCTTCGCTCCGTCTTTCTTCCACTGGTCGAAACGGGTGAGGAAACTGCCGATCTTGTCCTCCCTGTCAGGGAAATAAGGGAACGGATCCTCCCTGTTGCGGAAATAGCCAAGGATGGCGGCTGGGATGGAAGGATCGCGGACGGTACCGTCTTCGTAGAATACACCGTGTACCGTGCCCCAGCCTTTCTCGACGATCATGAGCTCCCAGATGCACCAGCCCATGTCTGCCTTCATGTGCTCCTCGAGAGTCACGTCATAGGGATTCGCACGTGCGATGCAGCCCATTTCTCCGTTGAAGACCTGCTTGCCGACGCTGGCCGCGAAAGCTTTAGCCTTGGCGATGGTGTCGCGGACCATGTCCCGGGTCTCCGAATAGTTGTGGAACTGCAGGATGTCCGCATAGTCGGCCATTTCGATCATGCAGGAGACCTTCTCCATGCCAATCGTAAGGGGAGTGTCGGGATCCTTTTCCTTGAACAGCCTGTACATCAGCTTGCAGTTCTCGAAATTGGACTCCTTCATCCTCCTGTTGAGGTCGGGCTCGTTCATCAGGTCCCACATCATCAGGCTGGGCTCGTCCTTTAGGGCCGCCACGAGGAAGTCTACCCACTCATCGGCCTGCGACAGCAAGGTCGAATCACGTGTCCAGCGTCCGCTGCCGACGACAGGGACGAAGCCGATGCCGCGCGCCTCACAACGCTTGGCGAAGTCCCTGAGCCTGGTCGTCAAAGTGTCACCCAACTCTGTGAAGCACTGGTAAGGAACGAATACGCGCGCCATGTTGAGCTTGAGACCCTGGGCGAGATCAAGATCGAAATCTATGACGGACTCGTTGTACTTCACCCAGGTGTCGACATGGTGGCGCGGCTCTGCCACGGTCGCGGGAGTATAGTTGAAACCGCGTATCGTGGTACAGTCGATGGCATACTTGTCAACTTTCTGAACAGGTGCGGAGCAGGAAAGGAGGCCTGCCCCCCAAAGTGCCAAAACTAATAAACTTTGTCTCATGATGGTATATATTGATTGATCATTTGTTCGAGTTGCATCTTGCTGTGTAGAAATCTCTAAGGTCATTCCACCTGTAGTAGGGGAACATGTCGGTGGCAATGGGGAGGGAAGCCTCGAAACCGTTGAGCATGCACTTCACAAGGACGGGATCCGCCTTGAGCTGTTCGAGTGCCGGAACGCCTTGCGCGAGGCACGTCAATGCAGCCAGCAGGAAGAGGAATGAGAGAAGTGGTTTTTTCATAGGGAGTTCCATAGCCTTAGTGTCGTTGTCTGTGTAAAGATACGCAATCTGACTTTAAAACAAAAACGCCAATCCTTGAAAATGTGCCGCGGAATGAGTATATTTGGAGAAAACCACATTTATTATGACATCACCTTCATCAGCCTGCGGAAGGCAGGCAAAGACCATTTACGTTGACATCAACGCCCCTGCGGGGGGAGACGGATCAGTCAATAATCCTTTCAAGCATATCAATGATGCTGCTCAAGTCGCCCTTCCCGGCGACGAAGTGCTCGTCGCACCGGGTATCTATCGCGAGTATGTCGATCCCAAGAATGCGGGCACCGAGGATGCGCGTATCACATACCGCAGTGCGGAGCCTCTCGGAGCCGAGATCACCGGTGCAGAGATTATCAAGGACTGGAAGCCTTTCAAGGGCAATGTCTGGGTATGCCGCGTGGACAACAAACTCTTCGGTGACTACAATCCCTATACGACATTCGTAGGAGGCGACTGGTATTTCGCGCCACCTACCAAGCATACGGGTGCAGTATATCTCAACGGCCGCCAGCTCTATGAGGCCGACACGCTGGAGGATTGCATCAAGGGAGAGGTGTTCAAACCCTCCTGGGAGCCGGAAAGGACCATCTATAAGTGGTATTCCGAGCAGGATGGCGGCTATACGGTCATATATGCTAATTTCCAGGGACTGGATCCCAATGCGGAGCAGGTCGACATCAATGTCCGGAGGCGTTGTTTCTTCCCCTCGAAGACAGGTGTAGGATACATCACCTTCACTGGCTTCAAGGTGGACAAGGCCGCCACGACCTGGGCCCCGCCTGCAGCGTTCCAGGACGGAATGGTCGGCCCCCACTGGTCAAAGTGCTGGATCATCGAGGATTGCGAGATATCCGACAGCAAGTGCTGCGGCATCTCTCTCGGCAAGTATCTCGACCCCGAGAATGACCATTTCTTTACCACCAAGTATGTCAAGAGTCCCACCCAGATGGAGCGCGACACTGTCTGCCGCGGCCAGTATCACGGGTGGCTCAAGGAGAATATCGGCCACCACATTGTCCGCCGCTGCCACATCCACCACTGCGAGCAGACCGGCATCGTCGGCCGCATGGGATGTGTCTTCAGCACCATCGAGGACAACCATATCCACAACATCAACAACATGCAGGAGCTCGGCGGAGCCGAGATCGCCGGTATCAAGCTTCACGCCGCCATCGACGTGACTTTCCGTCGCAACCACATCCATCATTGCACCATGGGCATCTGGTGCGACTGGGAGGCGCAGGGCACGCGCATCACCTGCAACCTCTTGCACGACAATCATATACCTGACTCATGTCCCGAGGCCAGCAGCATGATGGCCAATCAGGATATCTTCGTCGAGGTAGCCCATGGCCCGACCCTTATCGATAACAACGTCATGCTCTCCAAGTGCGCCATCCGCATGCCTACCGAGGGCGTCGCCTTCGTACACAATCTCTGTCTCGGCTCCATAGCCGATGTCGGTTCCGGTACGGCCTTCTTTGTCAAGGGCAACAAGGAGGAGCGCTATACCCCGTATCACATTCCGCACCGCACGGAGGTGATGGGATTCATGACCATCCTTCACGGCGACGACCGTTTCTACAACAATATCTTCATCCAGCACTATCCTGCCGAGGACTCGCATTCGTCCGGAGACCTCGGCGGAGAGCAGCAGAGCATCAACCTCCGGTCCGGCACCTTCGTGTTCGACGGCTACCCGACTTACGAGGAATGGATCAAGCAGTTCCACCTGGAAGCCCCTGCCAACATGTATGTCTGCATGGAGCCGCATTTCAGCCATCTGCCTGTGTGGGCAGCGGGCAATGCCTATATCGGAGGCGCCAAGGCCTGGGAGAAGGAATCCGTCAAGCTCGTCAGCGAGAAGCCCGTCAAGGTGGAACTGGTGGAGAAGGACGGCGGATATTTCCTTGAGACCGACCTGTTCGATGCCATAGCATCCTTCAGGGGAGAGCTACTGGATACCGGCTGTCTCGGCAAGGCATTCGAGCCTGACCAGGCATTCGAGAATCCCGATGGAAGCCCCATCACTTTCAACGTGGATTACAACGGCAAGCCCAGGGGATCCGAGGTCCTTCCCGGACCGTTCGCCGAAGCCTCCGGCGAGATCAAGGTATTGTAGTCAAGACAATTAATAATAAACGATTGATAAAATGATCACTAAGAAACTTCTTGCACTTGCGCTGGCTTTTGTCGCCGCCGGTGCGCTCTGCTCAGCCCAGACCGACCAGCTCCAGGTCATTGAAAACGGAGGAACGGGAGAGTACAAGTCCGCTGCCATAGGCGACGCCAGCCTTCCTACGCACATGATCTACCGTCCTCTGGACCTCAAAGGCTATGTAGCCGCCAACGGCAAGATTCCGGTACTCCTTTATGCCAACGGCGCCTGCGCCAACAACAGCCTCGAGATGAGCCGTCTCCTGAGTGAAGTCGCCTCGTACGGCTACCTCATCCTTGCCATCGGACCTTACGAGGACATGCCGGACGAGCGTTTCTACGAGCAGTGGAAAGGCGTGGTGAGAGGATGGTATCCCGAGACCAAGCCCGTAGCCATTATGGGGAACGGAGAGAGGCTGACCCCTTACACCGAGGCTGAGCTGGCGGCGCAGGCCGCCGAGCGCGAAGCCGCGCAGAAGGCCGCCGCCGCAGCTGCCAAGAAGAACAGGAACAAGAAGAACGCCGAACCCGCTCCGGCTCCGTTCCGTACATATGCCAGGCAGCTTCTGGAGGCTTTGGACTGGCTCACGGACCAGAATGCCAATCCCGAGAGTGAGTACTATCATCTCGTCGACCTTGAGAAGGTCGCCGCTATGGGACAGTCCTGCGGTGGCGCTCAGGTGCTCGCCGTCGCCCACGATCCCAGGATCAAGACCTGTATGATATTCAATTCCGGTATCGGTGAGATGTCGATGAGCGGTGCTTCCAAGGGCTCCCTCGCCAACCTCCACACTCCGATGCTCTACATCAACGGAGGTACCGCTGACGTCGCTTTCGAGAACGCCAACGGCGACTGGGGCAGGATTGCGGATGACATCCCTGTGGTGAAGATTTCCACCCTGGACGGTCATCACGGCACATATTACGAGAAGAATGCCGGCGCTTTCGCCGTCGTGGCCCGCATGTGGCTCAACTGGCAGCTCAAGGGCAAGACGGCCGACTCGGCCCTGTTCATGAACGACGAATACGAGAAGACCCTCTATCCCGAGTGGACCTTCGACAGGAAGAACTGGTAGGGCGGCGTGGTTTCACTGCATGCATTCCAGGTCTTCCTGATCGTGATGGCGCTGATCGCCGTCGTGGTGTTCATCAGCCTGTTCTTCGTCGACGCCGGATACGGGAAGTTCTACCAGCCGAAATGGGGCCCCGGATTGGGGAACCGTCTCGGCTGGATGCTCATGGAGGCACCTGTCTTCGTGGCCATGCTTCTGCTGTGGTGGCTTTCCGACCGGAGGACCGATCCGGTGCGGCTGGTGTTCCTTCTGCTTTTCGAGCTTCATTATTTCCACCGCTCATTCATCTTCCCGTTGCAGATAAGGGGGAACGGTACGATGCCCCTCAGCATCATATTGATGGGGGCACTGTTCAATACCCTCAACGCGCTCATGCAGGGCGGATGGATATTCTACCTGTCTCCGGCCGAATATTATCCTTCCAACTGGTTGGGAAGCCTGCCTTTCCTTTTCGGAACAGCCGTATTCTTCTACGGGATGGCGGTCAATATCCGTTCGGACTCCATCATAAGGAATCTTCGCAAACCGGGAGATACGGCGCACTACCTGCCTAAAGGCGGGATGTTCAAGTATGTGACCAGCGCCAATTACTTCGGCGAGTTCGTCGAGTGGACAGGCTTCGCCATCCTTACTTGGTCCTGGTCCGGTGCGGTATTCGCTCTCTGGACCTTCGCCAACCTCGCTCCGCGTGCTGCCCGCATCCACGACATGTATGCGCGTGATTTCCCCGGCGAATTCGATCCGGAAAAGACCAAACGGATCATTCCCTTTATCTTCTGATGAAAATGCAAGCTATTGAATCAGATATCTTTACTCCGGTAAGTATAGGCCCTGTCACCCTTCGCAACCGCATCATCCGTTCGGCTGCATTTGAGAACATGGCCTATGGCAACAGGCCCTCGAAGGACCTGATGGACTATCATGTCGCCGTTGCCAGGGGAGGAGTCGGGATGACCACATTGGCATATGCCTCCGTGAACCGGAGCGGACTGTCGTTCGACGGACAACTGTGGATGCGTGAGGAGATCGTACCCGAGCTGAAGGAGATCACCGACGCCGTGCATGCCCAGGGGGCGAAGGCATCTATCCAGCTCGGGCATTGCGGCAACATGACGCACAGGTCCACCTGCGGATGCATGCCCGTAGGGGCGTCGGGAGGATTCAACCTTTATTCTCCGACATTTGCGCGTGCGTTGCGCGAGGAAGAGATAGATGCTCTGGTGGACGATTTCGGCGACGCAGTCTGCCTGGCGCGCCGGGCTGGTTTCGACTGCGTCGAGATCCACGCCGGCCACGGCTATCTGATCAGCCAGTTCCTCTCTCCTTACACCAACCACCGGCATGACCGTTTCGGGGGTTCGCTCGAGAACCGCATGCGCCTGATGCGCATGGTCATCCAGCGCGTAATGAAGGAGGCGGGAGACGATATGGGAGTGCTGGTCAAGATGAACATGCACGACGGCTTCCGCAGGGGAATGCAGCGTGCGGAATGCCTGGAGGTCGCAAGAGAGCTCGAACGGCTCGGCGTCCATGCCATCGTCCTTTCTGCGGGATTCGTGAGCAAGGCGCCTATGGAAGTGATGCGCGGAGCCATGCCCATCCGCACCCTGGCGCATTACATGGACATGAAGAAGTTCTGGTGGCTCAAGGCGATGGTACGCCTGTTCGGGCATGTGATCATCCCCACTGTCCCGTACAAGGACGCTTATTTCCTGGAAGACGCCTTGGAGTTCCGCAAGGCGCTCAGCCTGCCGCTGGTCTATGTCGGCGGCATGGTGTCGCGCGAATCCATCGAGAAAGTGCTCGGCTGCGGATTCGCGGCCGTGCAGATGGCGCGGGCGCTTGTCCGCGACACCGATTTCGTCAATAAGCTGAAGAGCGGTGAGGTGGAGCGCAGCGAATGCCGCCACTCCAACTACTGCATCGGCAGGATGTATACCCTGGAAATGAAATGCAACCGCTGCGCGGGCGAACTGCCGCCCGCACTGCGCCGCGAGATTGACAAGGCTGAGGAGAGATGGTCGCACTGATCACGGGTGGAAGCTCCGGGATGGGGCTTGAATTCGCCCGCGGACTCGCAGCCCGCGGGTATGATTTGCTGCTCGTGAGCAACCGCGAGGACCAGCTGGCTTCCGCATCGGCGGAACTTTCGGCAGAGTTCCCGGTGAAGGTCAGGACTATATTCCAGGACCTTGCGCAGCCGAAAGCTGCAGATGAATTGTACTCCCGCTGTGCTTCAGAGGGGATACTTCCGGATGTTCTGGTCAATGACGCCGGAATGTTCTTTTTCAAGGAGTTGGGGGTGAAAGACCTGGACAGGGTGCAGGCGATGCTGGATTTGCATGTCAACACCGTCACGCGGATGTGCCTGCTCTTTGGCAGCGCCATGAAGGAGCGGGGGAGCGGCTATATCCTCAATGTCTCCTCCATGGCTGCTAGGCTTCCTGTTCCCGGCATCACTGTGTACTCCGCATCCAAGGCATATCTCCGCAGTTTCGGGCGCTCGCTCTCATATGAGTTGAAGCCCTACGGTGTAGGGATGACTACAGTCTGTCCTGCCGCGATCGCCACGCCTCTGTACAGGCTTGATCCGAAACTGATGAAGCTCGGGGTACGTGTCGGTCTCATCCGCACTCCGCGCTGGCTGGTCAGGCGCAGCCTCAGGGCGATGTACCGCGGAAGGAGGGTGCTGAGCCCTGCATTCATGAATGTCTGGCTCCCGGCCGTTATCGCAGCGCTTCCGGGACCGTTGGTCGCTTGGCTATGGAAAAAGTTAAAATAAGCATCCTGCTCCTTCTGGCGGGCGTCATGCCGCTGTCCGCGCAGCGTATCGAAAAGCTCAGGTTCGGGGATTTCGAGCATTGGACCGTGCGCCATATCAAGGAGTCCGCCATTCTCGGCGGTGAAGTGAAAACGCTCTATCTCCCGGGCCCTGCCGAGGTCATCGAAGGGAACAAGGTATATGACTATTCGAAGACGCCCTGGGCTAGCTCCAATGCGTATGCCAGGGTGTCCGGCGTGACCAAGACCAGCCTCTCGGTCGAGCCAGACAACGGCCCTTCCGGCCGTTGTGCCAAGCTCTCGACCGTATTCGCCTCCTGCCGCGTGGCCGGCGTGGTGGAGATCCAGGTGCTGGCCACAGGTTCACTGTACTGGGGAAAGATGTTCGAGCCCATCACGGGCGTAAAGGACCCTTATGCCAACATGGACTGGGGGATACCGTTTACCGGACGGCCGGACGCACTTCTGCTGGACTACAAAGCCTATCTTCCGGCCACTGGGAAGTTGGTCCGCGGGACCACTTTCCGCAAGACGGAGTTCGCAGGGGATGATCCCTGCCAGGTGCTCCTGCTGCTCCAGCGCCGCTGGGAGGACGCTGACGGCAATATACACGCGGAGCGTGTCGGAACTGCCGTCATGCGCATCGGCAGGAGCACGCAGGGCTGGGTCAAGGACTGCCGCATCCCCGTGCTTTACGGCGATGCCCGCACCCAGCCCGGCTACAAGTCCTATATGGGTTTGATCTCCGGCGAAAAGACATTGTATGCCGTCAACAGCAGGGGCAAGCGGGTACCCATACGCGAGGAAGGCTGGGCATCTCCTGACACGCCTTGCACCCACGCGGTCCTGCATATCGCTTCCGGTTGCCAGGGAGGTTTTACAGGCGCTCCCGGCAATACACTCTGGGTGGACAATCTAAGGATGGAATATGGGAAATAGGACGATAGTGACGGGCGCCTCCGGCGCGATGGGCGAGGCAGCGGTACGCGCTCTCGCCCGCGACGGCCGGAGCGTTGTAATGGCCTGCCGCAACCTTGAGAAGGCCGAGGCCGTGCGGAGCCGCATCCTTGCGGATCTGCCAGGGGCCGATATCTCCATCGGCCGGCTCGACCTCTCCTCGCTCGACTCCGTCCGGGCTTTTGCCGACAGCCTCGGCCAGGAACCGGTGTCCGGGCTTTTCAACAACGCCGGCGTTATCAGCCGTGGCTATTCGCTTACCGGTGACGGTCTGGAGAACACGTTCGCTGTCAATTACTTCGGGCCGTTTCTGCTTACCCGTCTCCTGTTACCATTAATGGATCCGGAGGCGAGTATCGTGAACATGATTTCGCTGACATGCCGGTACGTTTCCGTGACCGAAAAATCGCTGCGCCCCTCGGCTGATGAATTCTCACAACTCGGGACCTATGCCCGGTCGAAACTTGCCTTGCTGCGGTTTTCCCGTGAGCTCGCCCGGCGCAATCCCGGGCTCCATATCAACCTTGCCGACCCCGGCATCGTCAATTCCAACATGATAGACCTCGGGCACTGGTTCGACCCTCTGGCCGACATCCTGTTCCGCCCGTTCTGCAAGTCTCCCGAAAGGGGAGTGCAGCCTGCCCTTTTGGCCCTTGCCTCAGACGCGCGGAACCGTTATTTCGTCGGAAGGAAGAGCATGGACATCCCTGCACGGTTCGATGACCCCGACCTGGACCTCCGCCTTTGGGAAGAAACCGAACGTATACTTTCAATGTAGTATGGATTACATCGCCGGGAGGCTGGAACGGAAGGCTCTCCCCTCGAAATTGAGAACAACTAAATTCTGTTATAAAATGAAAAAAGCTTTAGTATTGACTCTGCTGGCATTTGCTGCGATAGCCGCATCTGCGCAGACAAAGAAGGTTTCCATCCTGGGAGACTCCTATTCAACCTTCAAGGATTACAATCCCGAGGGATATGCTCCGTTCTATCCCGACCCGAACAATGACCTCAAGGAGGTGGAGCAGACATGGTGGAGCCTCTTCATCAAGGAAAAGGGCTATCAGTTGGAGAAGAACAATTCCTGGGGCGGCACCACTATCTGCGGAACCGGCTTCTTCAACAGGGACGTGAGTGCGTCATGTTTCCTGAGCCGCGTGGACATGCTCGGCGATCCGGATATCATCTTCGTGTTCGGCGGCACGAACGACGCCTGGCAGCGTTCCCCGATCGGGGAGTACCAGTATTCCGACTGGACGAAGGACGACTGCAAATCTTTCCGCCCTGCTTTGGCCTGTCTGCTGGATACCCTGCAGAAGCTTTATCCCAAGGCTGTTATCTATTCGTTGCTGAACTCGGAGCTCCGCGAGGAGATCAACGAGTCCATGCGTGTCGTCTGCCAGCACTATGGCGTCCCGCTCATCGAGTTGCATGATATTGACAAACAGAACGGACACCCTTCCATCGCCGGTATGGAAAGCATCTGCGAGCAGATCCTGGAGGTGACCGACGGCCCTGCGCCGGACATCGTCGCTGAGGCATTGTCCGGAAACGGCAAGCTGGACCTGAATGCTTTCAACTGGACGCGCGAGCCTGCCGGATGCGAGGTCAAGGGGGACAAACTGTATGTTACAACGGCTCCCCATACAGACCTTTGGCAGCGTACGTATTATCATTTCCGCAACGACAATGCACCTGTGTTCCAGATCAAGACCAGGGAGAAATACTTCAGTTTCGTCGTCAAGACGGACTTTTCGCAGAGCCATCACCGTTTCGATCAGTGCGGCATCGTGATGTATCTGAACAGCGACAACTGGCTCAAGGGCTCAGTAGAGTACGAGAATGAGGAGTTCCAGCATCTGGGCAGCGTGGTCACCAACAACGGCTGGTCCGACTGGGCCACCACGGCCATACCGGCCAATGTGAAAACCATGTGGTACCGTTTCTCCCGCAGGGGGGATGACTTCTGCATCGAATGTTCCAACAACGGCGTGGATTTCAGCCAGATGCGCATCTGTCACATGGATGCTGCTTCCGACAGGATAAGCTTCGGTATCTATGCCTGCTCACCTGAGGATTCCTCTTTTACAGCCGTGTTCTCGGACATGAAGGTTACCGAGTGTATGTGGAAGGCCCACGACGGCCAGCAGCCGGATGCGGAATAAAGAGACTCTACAGCTTGCGTTTGTGAAGCGGGATACCAAGTCCCAGGACTATATTGTGGTTAAGTTTGGAGAGAGGAACCAGCTGGGGTGTCATCTCTGAGACATATGCGTCCGTCCCGACCTTCACTCTAGTACACTTTCTGTACAAAGTTGCCGCGCAGGATTGTAGGAAGAAAAGAGTTATTATTAGAAGAAAAGAGTTATTATTATAAATGAAATGCGATCGTTTATGAAAAAACTTCTTGCTATTTGCCTTGCTGCCGCCATACTGGCGGTATCCTGTTCGAAGACGGATGACGGACGGGATGATGTATTGTACAAGGGGGAGGATATCCGCATCGAGAGCATCACCATGGATGATTTCCCTTTCATCGACTGCTCTACAAGTACTTCCCCCCTGCGCGACATGGTGATGTACAATCTGCTGGGCTTGAAGTACGAGTGGAGAATAAATTATATCTCGGGCTCACAGTATGAGTTACAGTGGGCCATGCCCGAAGGCATGGTCATAGGCAGCGACGAACACAAGGCTTTCGCCTCGAGGATGCTCGCGCTGCGCAGGAGCAACGGATCGCACGGAGCTTTCGTGAACCTGATAGACGGTGCGACCGACCTCATCATCGATTCGCGCGACATTTCAAGGAATGAATTTCAATATTCGCAGGAAAAAGGTGTCGAAATCGAAACCCAGCCGCTGGCATGGGATGCAATGGTGTTCATCGTCAATCCTGCGAATAAGGTCAAGAGCCTCACGGTCAATCAGATCCGTCGCATCTATACCGGGGAGATAACGAATTGGAAACAGGTCGGCGGCGAAGACCACGAGATTCATCCCTATGTCAGGGACACTGACTCCGGAAGCCAGGAAAAGATGGAGACCATGGTGATGGGAGGCCTGAAAATGAAGGAGTGGCCGGGTATGATGCTTTCTTCGATGTTCTCCCCGTATGTATCGATAGAGCATGACGAATGGGGGATAGCCTATACTCCGTATTATTACTGTACCAGCATCGTCCGTGACCTTATCCGCGTCAATGTCCTTGCAGTCGACGGCGTGTCTCCCGACAGGGAATCGATACTCAACGGGGCAGATGGAAAGAAGAAGGATGCATATCCTTTCTATTCCTGCATCTATGCCGCCATCCGGGCAGATGAACCCTCTTCATCCTACCCACACCGGATCTATGACTGGTTGCTGAGGTCCTCCCAAGCCTGGGACATCATCGACGAAAGCGGGTACATCCCCTTGAGGAGATAGTCTCACAATTGTCATACTTTATACGAATAATCCCCCTCAGACTACTCTGAGAGGGATTTTTGTGGAGCATAGGAGATTCGAAAACTGACTATTACCCCTTGTGCAAACCCTTGCAGGAATGCTTTCTATTGCGTATCTTTGCCTGTCACGTTGCTCGACTATGTGCAAAAATGGGATATTTTTGGGATATTTACAATACGGCAGAGACCTTTAGAAATGAAAATTAAACGCAATGCAGCATTCCGCCTTTTCGCTTATGGAAAGGAAAAGAGCAGGTATCAGATCAGATTCCGGGTTACTTTCAATGCTCAACGGCTGGATCTGAAGACAGGATGCCAGCTTGTTGACTCTAGTGCCTGGGATGATGATGCTCAACTGGTTAAACCTGGATACAAAGGCCCAAAGGGGGAGACCTCTCTATCCATCAATAACGAGCTCCGAAACATCAAAGACCAGATGGATGCTACTTTCAAGTTCTTCGAAGCAACGGACAAGATCCCTACACCGAGTGAACTTCAAAAGAAGTATGAGGACCGTTTGAATGGAACTATACCTCAACGACCGGAACTTGAACCGAAGAAAGAACGTAAGCCCAAGGCTCCAGATTTCTTTGAGGTTTACGACAAGTTCATCAAGGAGAGCGGAGAGAAGAACGCGTGGACAAAAGCGACCTATGCGAAGATGGAGACGATGTGCAGAGACCTAAAGGCTTTCAAGAAGAACCTTAAGTTCTCAGACCTAACTGAGTCTACCTTAGCGGAGTTTGTCGCTTATTTCCGGGATGTCAAAAGACTCAGGACTCCCCGTAAGAAGAAAGGGGAAAGGGATGATT